>Ga0181593_10000623_pt1 | contig 31109 bp, 45 predicted proteins | sample 071ome_19_FD_133756 | JGI IMG/M metagenome (GOLD analysis project Ga0181593, IMG submission 133756) | Coastal salt marsh microbial communities from the Groves Creek Marsh, Skidaway Island, Georgia - 071413AT metaG (megahit assembly) | ecosystem: Environmental > Aquatic > Marine > Intertidal...
CACCCTTTCGGGGACGAAAAGTTTTTTAGTCATCGAGTTCGATACCCTTCATCGCGGACCTAATCAAATCCTCACAGTAGTTCAGGCCGCGTATCTGACCTACAATGAGTTTGGCTTGCTCCATAGAGTCAAAGCCGCCATCCGCCAACCGCTCTTTGTAATTCTCACGGCGGTCACGAATGTCCTTTAGCAAAAATTCTGCAAGTTTTAATGCGTCCATTATTTTGTTAGCCCTTTTTGCTTCTCATATGTTCTTAAACCACCAAGACCCAACATGCCAAGCAAAACTGTCATAAGGCTGTCCATGTCAAAGACTGGAAGTTCAGGTAAAACCATGCCAGACATGCTGGCGCCAAAAATAACAAACGGCGCTAGAACAAAATGCCAGCAAAGCGCAATGCCACAGGTCCAGCCAATAAATGGGCGCCAGCCAGCAACAAAAATTGAGCGATGCTTTGCTTCAGCCGCATTGACCTGAACTTGCGCCATAGCCGCTTCGTGCGCCTGCTTCTCAGCAAGCGTTGCGATCTCATGAGCCAGTTTAGCCTTCTGATCTTTATCTTCGATGAATTTATCTAATAGCCCAGTGACTGGACCAACGAGGGAACCAAGTAAGTTGATCATTTTAGTATACCTCTACACTGCCCTTACTAATGTATTTGGGTACGCAATACGCAGTTACCATATCACGCTTATCCATTTTGTACAAATGTTCGTAAGAACCGTGCCTGCGAGACACTTCTGCGGCAAAAAAGTTGCAGTCGCTCACACTGCGAAAGTACATATTATCGCTAATGAGTCGCCTATCTTCCCCAACTCCAAGGTAAACCATGAGCAAGAATACATGTATCATTCACTTTTTGAAGATTTACTGTTTACATAAAGACCAAACCAAGCGGCTCCAGCCCCAACAATTACAGACACAAAGCCTGCTTGCGCGTTGTTTGGGTTGGGCAAAGCCATAAACCAAGTGCATGTTTGATAAAACACGACCATGTAAGAAAGAATAAGAAGGCGGGGAACTATGCGCCAAGCATCAAGTTTTTCTGGTGTCATCTTACTGTCCTTTGAACTTAAACAGCCAAACCAAAGTAGCCAAAATAGCCACTCCAGCCACAATGGCCAATGTAATCACTAATATTTCTACAAACTTTTGACGCCGCTCACGCTGACGATATAGCGTCTCTTGGCGTTGCTTTCTAATCTGCCCCTCCATTTTGATGAGTTCGTCCCAAGCCCTAGATCCAACAGTATATTGAAGGTATTGCTTCAATTCATCGCGCTGTGCTTGAGCCTTTTTCTTCGCAGCAAAGGCTTCGATGGCTTCCTGTTCAACAGACTTGCCACCAAATAACTTCTTAAATATAGGGGGGTTCTTGGCTTCTTTTTCGGCTTGGTCAAGATCGGATAGCGCACCCATCCATCTCGACAAATCTCCCGCCATGGACTCAATATCACGGCCAATGGCGAAGCCTTTCTTCAAAACGCTAAAAGCGCTTGAAGCTACGGCGATACAAGTGGCTGGATCCATAAAGGGCGCTCCTCTGACGTTAAATCAGAAGATCGCGCCCTTCAAAAGATCCCCTGAAATCTTTGTGGCCTCGCAATAGGCGAGAACCCAGTTATTATACCACCATTAGCTCTTTTTTGTGGTTTTCTTTTTGGCGGCTGATTTCTTCTTGGTCGCCTTGCGCCACGCGGAGACGACACTTTTGACTTCTTCGCTTGCGACAGGGCTATCGCTACCGCTTGCTTCTGCGGATACCCCTCCGACCTCAGCTTCGATATGTTTTGGCTGATCGTCTTTTGGCTGATTCCTTTTTTCAATGGCATTGCGGCGCTCCACTTTCTTTTGTTTCATCACCTGCGCGACTTTTTCACGAACTGAACTCATTGTTTGCTCCTAATGTTAGCGGCGGCAATATCACGTTGCGTTTGAATACGCTCCTCTGCCACACGAGTTTTCTCTGCAAGAGCATCTTCAGATTGATCAATACGTTGTTGCGCGATCAAAACATCATTACGCTCTTTTTCACGTTCAAGGTTTTGCTTCTCCTCAAACTGCCGTGCCTTCTCTTGAATTTCAGCACCACGAAGTGAAAGCTCCTGCTGTCTGATTGCTACCAGTGGATCAGTTGTATCAGCAGGAGCAACTGCTTGTGCATAGCCTTCTGTCATTTCTCCAATGATCTCGGCTGCCACATCTTGAATTTGCTTCTGTACCTGTTGCATGAGAACAGGATTGATTTGCAACATAGCCTGTTGCTGAGGAGGAATCTCAGACATCACGCGCTCAGTTGCCTGCGCTTCTGCCATGAAGCCAATATGCTCTTGAATATGACCCTGTAAGGTCATCACAATCGTTGCATTAACTTGGGCGGCAGGAGTGGACAAAATCGCCAAGTGAGCCTCAATGTGAGCCTCGTGGTTCTGATCAGGGAATGCCTGCAACCTCTGACCGCGCATAGCCTCTTGGTTTTCCTTTGCAGGGTTCATGGGCTGTGGGGTTGGAGGAGGCGGCAAAATCGAATCAATGTTCGTGACGCCAAGAGCCTCATACATCTTACGATAAGCCTGATATAACCCCTGTTGACCGCCATGCAATTCTGGGTTGCTCTGAACCAACTGAAGTTCAGTCTGAGCCAAAGCAATGCGCTGTGACATAGAGAAGATGTTCGGGTCAGAAACGGGCATGACATCGACACGACCATCAAAGTCAGACTGCATGATCTGTGGGGGCGCACCAGGCACAGCATACGGATACATGCCAGCACTGTTACGAGCAAAGATATTTGCCAGCAACTTGAATTCTTGCTTCTGAGAATAGTGAAGGCGCTTGTGAATGGCAGACATAACCTTGGTGCCACGCTCCATGATGGCCATAGTAGTGCCTACAGGCGTTTCTCCGCCCATCTCAGCCACTTTCATGTCAGCCATGGAGGCAAACCTGCGTCCAGAGTCTACAAGCGTCCCTAGGAGGTTGTAGAGCGTTCCAGAGGGTTCCTTGAATGGCAGCGCCATGATTGACTGGCGAATATCCATACCAGCAGAGTCAATGTCACGGAACTCGCCTGGGTTCAAAGGAGTGTCCTCATCACGGATACGAGCGCCACGAGCCTTAAAGCCAGCAGGAAGATTGGACAGCGTACCAGCATCAATCAACTGACGCAGTAGGCTGGTAGCGCCTTGTGCAAGTCCACCAATCATGTGGGTCAAGCCAAAGCCGTAAAAACCAAGACCAGGTAGGAACTTGTAATGCACAAAGTATTGCTTCTTCTGCATCGGACGTTCCATGTCATAGTTACGGCGGATAGAAAGAACCTCATTGGTGGACTCAAGGATCGTTACAATGTAGTTCAATTTGATGCCATCTGGGTCTTCAAAGCCAGGAAGATCAAGTTCTGTGTGAACCTCGTAGATTTCTACCTCTTCACTTTCGCCACCAGAGAATTGGACGCCTTGCGCCTCATCAATAGACTCTTGAATTTCGCTATAGTTCTCAAGACCAGAACGATCTGGCAAGTCCATGTCACGATAAAAACCGCTAACCTGCAATTTGCGAACTTCATTTGAATCCATGCGAATGATGTGCGTAACACGAGGTGCGCTTTGCAGGCTAGTCGAACCATAAGGAACAACCAAATCTTCAGCATGAACAAATTTACTGACAGGGCGACCAAGAATAGGATCAAAGTAAACCTTACGGAAAGCAGAGCCAACAATTGGCAGATAGAACAACATCTGATCCGTTTCTGGATCATATTCTTCCATCTCATGAGTAATCATGTAGTTCATGTAATGCTTGATGCGCTCGGCCTGCTGAACAACCTCAGGGCTTTCAGAACCAATGATCTGTGTGCGAACAGGGCCACCAGCAGGAAGCATCTCACGATAAGCCTGCGCTTGGAACTGAGTTACAGACTCACTCAAAAGCGGGTGAACAACGCCAGAAGCGCCCTCAAATGGCTGAGAGCGCTCTTCATAGTTCATGCCTAAAAGATCAATGCCACGCTTGTAGGTGTCTTCCCAATCCTGACGAGAGGACATATCATCATCAATATCACTAACAAGATCCGAACTGATTTTCTTCAGATCAGACTCATCCATGTATTCAGCAAGGTTGGCGTCAAATGGAATCTGAGAAACATCAACCTGTTCCTCCTCAAATTCACCAACGATAGCACTGCCGTCATCCATCTCCATGACGTTAGGAATTTCAGGCATCTCAATGACATCAATCTCCGCCTGCTCTGCCGCAGTTACGGGCTGGTCACCACCAGATCCAATACCTTTTTCAACAGCCATTAGTCTACCTTTCCACCTTCAATGATAGTAAATTTTGGAGGCATCGGTGATGTCTCGTCAGGAATTCCCATGCCAGACGCCATATTCTGCGCTTGAGTCGCTTCACGCATGATTTTTTCCCTTGCCGCAACAATCGCAGCAGTTTTTTGCTCAGGAGTCATGTCAGGAGTGATGCCCATGGCTCTCTCCGCCTCTGCTCTCCTCTGAGCATCAATCGCTCTGGCCTTACGGTTTTCCATTTCTCTTCGAGTCTTATCACCTTCCTCACGGCGGCGTAAGTCTTTTGTAACTCCATAACCATACTCATCCAAGCGCGGAGCAATACGCTTGATCAAATCCTTCGAGTCGAAGAATGTGTTATAACCCATGTTATAATACTCAACATGCTTTGGCATCTCAGCAAGCAAAGCATCAGCCATGCTCATTCCTTCGTAGTCAACACGATAAAGAACAGAATCCTCTAACGCCTCCATGAAATCACGAACTTCTGGGGTTGCGCCAATGATATCCCTAGAAACAAGCGTGAATTCTTCATCCACCACATTCTCGATGTTCTTGAGGGAATCACGAAACGCCTCAAGATTCATGTCTTCCTGCAACTGCGTCTTACGAGCATCAGAAAGAGCCTTGTCCTTCTCAGCCTTCAAACGCAAATAATTATCGCTTGCACCAGAAACAATTTCACCCTTCAAAGCCTCTTTCTTAGGCGCAGGTAAAGCCTTTTTTGGCTCTGGCGCTGGCAAAGCCTTCATGATGCCAGAATCAGGTGCTGACGGCTGGGGCGCATCGCGAGAGGGGTTTCGCTTGCTAAAGCGCATGGAAGAAGGGCTGGTTCCAGCACTCATGCCACCAGCCGTCAACAACCCATATATATCACGCCTTATGCCCTCAAGACCAGTCCCATACTCGACACCCTCTGCCAATCCACGCATGCCAGTGTCGCCAGAACGAAGCGCTAAATCAAACAAGTCTAATGGACCGCCAACCATTACGCGGTTGGCTGTCTGAAGAAGATTAGGATCATCGCCACCAAAAGCAGACGGAAAGGCTTCAATGACCTGAGAAGACATCGAAGGATACTTCTCAAAATCAAACGGGTCTAAAACCTCATCAAGCCTGTACTCACGATCCGCCATCAAAAAATATCTCTTGAGTTCCCATCATCGCCGGGGTTCATCTCAGATTTGGGAGCGCCGATCTCCCACAGGTTACAAACATTTTCGGCAGAACAAACAAAATGCAACTTCGTACAATAGCCAACATCAGCATCAGAGCCAATGCAGTCCATCATACGGTCGCTCATGTCATAATATTCACAAGTGCGACACTTGGCATTTTTATTCTCCCAAGTAGCAGTCGCTTCACCATATGAGTAATCATCCTCAGCAACCTCACGGTTCTCAGCGTTTAATTCCTCATCCTGCGTGGCAATAGGGCAGACATCATCCATGTCATACCCCTCGTTGCCAGTAATAGCACCAAGATCAATCTCGATGCGAATGACGCCAGAAGAACCCACAGCACCGCCATCTGCATACTTGCGAGGCTGCTTGCGTTCGTTTTCTTTTTCCTGCTTATAGAAATCATACTGCTTGTCGGTCAGATTGGTGATGTCAATCCGAGCCATAGACATGATCTCTTGTGGGGTTCTGCCGTCAATCTTGTCTTTCATTACTTGACCCCATTGAACTTAGTACCACGAAGAGCAGAGCGGCCACCACGGCACATGCCGCCAACACTCCCGCCAGACTCATAGCCTTTTACCTTTCCGCCATACTTCATCTCTTTAGCGCCTCCACGAGCGATCTTTTCCATGTCCTTCTTAGAACGACCAAGACCCGTAGTCACATCGCCAGCCATACTGCCTTTGCTGCGAGGGTTTTTTACACGAGCCATCTTCGCAAGGCGATCCGCCTCGGAGACGTTCTTAACCATCGCGATCATTTCGTCTAATTTGTCAGCCATCAGTAATACTCCCTGCGCCGTCTGTAAGTCTGAATATCATCATCATCATAATCAGCGCGAGTTCGTACAAAACCGCCCTGTCGAAACCGTAGTATAGCCTGAGTCATCGAATCCGCCAAGTCATCATGTTCTCCGTTAGGAAAAGCCGCACATTCTTCAATGACTTCCTCTGCCCACCGCGTCTCAGGCGCCCACACCATCCCGCTCTCAAATACAGGCGAACAAGCGTTCATCCTCGAAAACTTATCCGCACCACGACCAGGCGTAAACGCACTCACAGGAATCCCCATCTGACGCAATTCATGGGTCAATGGCGTACCACTAGCCTTCTGTTCAATCAAAACCATGTCAGGGTCAAACTCACCGTAAAGACGCAACGCAGCATCTTTCAATTCGGGGAACTCCCACCTGCCCTTCTCCGCATCCAGCAGAATAATCGCAGGCTCATCCCCCTCGTCAGGGTAAAAAATACCCCAAGTCGTTATTGCGCTAAAGTCAGCACGCTCACTCTTCGTGAAAGCCGTATCATACGACTGAATGATATACTCAACTGCTGGAGGGTCTTCCTTCTCCCAAACCTGCCACCACTCCCGCTTGACAATCGCCCCCTCTTCCGCTGTCGGATTCTGAAGATACTGAGCGTTCCACTTGCCTACGGGGATCGAGGCTTTGACGGCTTCTAGCTCTTCCCTGCTCCAAAACTCTGGCCATAAAACGGCGTCCGTGTCTGGAAATATCGCTGGAAACTCTACCACTTCCCATTGATCTGCACCCCCCTCTGCTTGCTTCTGCAAAACCTTCGCAGTTAAGTCACGAATACTCCACCGCGTCATCACAATGATGATAGAACCACCAGGCTGTAAACGCTGACGTGGACCTGACGTGTACCACTCGTAAATGTTATCAAGAGCCGTTGGACTCATGGCATCCTGTTCAGAAACAGGATCATCAATAATAACCAAGTTACCACCGCGCCCAGCGAGAGCGCCACCGACACCAACAGCATAATACTCGCCGCCTTTATCCGTACTCCAACGCCCTGACGCTTTTGCGTCTCTAGCCAATTGCAAATCTGGGAAAACTTCTCGGTAAACATCACTATCAATCAAATTCTTGACCTTGCGGCCAAAACCAACGGCTAACTCCGCCGTGTGCGTTGCTTGAATGATCTTGGTGCTTGGACTCTTACCCATAATCCACGCAGGAAAAAGGTAACTCGCAAATTCAGACTTCGTATGACGCGGCGGCATGTTAACGATAAGACGCTTGAGTTCGCCACGGGCAACTCTTTCGAGTTTCTCTGCGAAGATTCTATGATGGCGACCTGCAATAAAACTCGGCCAAACATGGTTAACAAAATCCAAAAAGTTTTCCTGCATGTGATCACGCTGATCAACATGCTCAAAAGCATCAACTAAATCACTTAGCCTGATGCGCTCTTCTTCCGTTAAATACTCAACGGAAATATCAAAAGGATTATGCCCTTCCATGATAGCCCCTATGCGGCTCTAATAGCCTCAAGAAACTGACCAGCCGCCTTATCCAAAACCTCACCACCAGCCTGCATGCCGATTGGACGCAATAAACTCTGGAAATACTCAGGCGTCAAAATGGCGCTCTGATTGTAACCAACTGGCTGACGATACGAAACAGGACCCTGAAGTGGGCCTACAGGTGGGCGGGTGGATGGTACCAGTACGCTCGGAGCAGGTGGTGGAGGGGTTGTCGTGGGAGGAGTCACAACATTCCCAATCTGATTCGGCGCTACTGGTACGCATGTGCCATCCTTCAACTCATAGCCAGGTGGGCAAGGATCAACCTCATCCGCCGCTAATGGCTCAAGAATGCGATCCTCAGGCTCAGAACTAATGCCAACATTCGCAAAAGGATCGTCTGAAGTAGGACCGCTGTAAGTCGTAAGGCCAAACGCATTCATAGACATCTTGCCCTTGCCTTGCGGTCTTTCCAAGTTGCCAGTCTCAGGATTGTATTGACCACCCTTCTCGACAAAATCACTAATCGCATCAGTGAATGACTCAGGAGACAAAATGGTGTGACCCAATCCATAACCCAAAAGGCTCGGAGTCTTCTGCAAAGTGGTCGGAACACGCATAACCTTGTCGATAAACGCCTCGGCCGCCTTGGCATCACCACCAAAAGCATCCTGAACAACGTCAACGCCACCCTCTTCACCAAAAATATTCGGGTCGTTTAAGTTGTCCCCGCTATCATCATCAGGGATCTGCGAAGGAGGAGCCTCAAAACCAAAAGGACGGTCGAACGGATCAGGGCCAATAGCCTTCGCAATCGACTCATTCACCATATCAATCGCTTTTTGCTGGTCGGCCGTGTACTCACCGCCATCATTCTTATCAGCACCAGCACCACTGTTAGCACCAGCACCAGCGCCAATATTGTCAGGATCAGCCGCAGGACCAGCACCACCCATAGCACCAGCCGCTATGCCGCGCTCCCTGCCGTCAACTTCACCGCCCTTATAGAAGTTCACAGCATAAGTCGCACCCAAACCAATATCGCCGCTCAAAAGGCCACTCAAATCAGGCGCAATGTTAACACTGCCAATACCCAAAGGCCCAGGCACGCTAATTCCCTGCGTTGCCATGTTAACAACATCCTGAACAGGGGCGGGTACGTTCAGGGAATCCATAATGTCCTGCTGAGGCAAATTGTAATTAGGGGCAGGGGCAGGTGCTGGAACAGGAGCCGCATTCAAAATGTCGCTCAACGCATCCGCCATACCACCAGGACCAGGTACAGGGCCAGAAGGATCGGAAACACCGCCAGATGGACCGTCCTGCTGATTGTCAGGCTTGCCAGAGAAAGCATCCGCCGCCATCTGACCCGCATCAGCACCACCGCCTACAGGGCCGCCCGCGTAAAACATCTGCGGAGGCGCTGAGAAAATATCAACGTCCAGCATAGGGTTTTGTGGCATGGGCGCAAAACTCGTTTGCTCAGGAGGAACGCCCATGCCTATGTTCGGTAATAACTGCGGCATACTCATGCCACGCATAAAATTCTTAAACTGCGCTCTCTGACTCGGTGAACTCTTAACATCCATCTGAGGCGGCGTCTGAGGCGCAGCCTGTGGTGGTGCCATTGGACCCATAAAGTTTGACATCAGAGAAAACCCTCAAAAATGATTTTCTACGAATAATACGCTATGATTCAAATTTTGACAACAGGAGATCAATCTCATCCGAAGCCTGCCGCAACAACTTGCTAACCATGGCTGGATCCCACTCCGCAGCATGAGCATATTTATACAAACTGTCAGATAAAACCCGCATACGCTCCTCGTCAAAGGAGGTCAGGGTACCTTTGACTTCCTTAAACCCGCCAAACAACATCCCCTCAATAACCATCCCCGCAGCCTTCGGTATAGGAGCCTCACCGCTCTCGTAATACTTGTACATACGCTCACTAACACCCAAAAACTTGGACATCGCAGGAATGCTCATGCCCAACTTGTTGCGTAAAGACGTTATCTCCTCACCCCTCAACGTGGGGTGATACGCATAATCAGCCTTCTTCATGTATCTCCTCCAACATTCCGTGTTCTATCATGTCCCAAACAATAACATCATCGTTGCTGTAACGAATGGGCTTGCCGCTCCAATCGCAGGCAAGCAAAGCCGCAACCCTACGCCACTCCTCGTCAGTCTCATATGTCGCACGGAACTCAGCACGCCACACATCCAAGAACTCACGAGGGTGATCCGCAATGAAATCAATTGGTTGCGAACTAATCTTCAACCTATACTTTGGCATAATACATCCTCCAGTCATAAAGATACTTGCAATGATTGCCCCTATTGTCAATAGTCTTGTGATTGTTTGTGTGAAATAGGGCGCAACCCCTCGCTCATGTCAACAAAAAAATAGGGGGGGTTAATATACCCCCATTAACCCGATCCGATTTTTGCCTTGTCGCCTAGGGTACCTTAGAAACCTAGGCAATAAAAAACCCCGCCATGGTGGCGGGGTTTCTGGTGGCGACAAGCCCTATGATAGGGCTTGCCGTCTTGCGTTAAAGTATTCAAATATTTCATCCGATAAACCCGCCCATATGCTGGTGATGCCAGCGTCTTGATCAATTCGGATGGTGGCATCGTTTTGTTGCGCCATGATGGTGCGGGGTACTTCATAACCATTAAGATCATGATGATCATTAGATGAACCATAGGCGTGGCCATAGTGTTGTTGGTTATGGCAGATCACGGCATTCTGGCCATGGGTTGATCGCATTTCAGAAATGCGGGCGCGGATGGTTTCTGCTGTCCATCCTGTTGCCGCCATAAGATCGCGTGTTGTCGCGCCACCATCAACCCGCATGGATTGCCACAAGATGCCAATTCTTGAACCGTTGCGGTATGGGTTGACGGGGGTTTCTGTTTCCACCATACCGCCACCATAATTGATGCGATTGCAATCTGAATGAATGATCATGTTGTCGATCAATTTGCACCAGTTAAACAATTTTGTGCTATCCAATGTGGCTTGGTGCTGGCGAAATTCAACAGTACCGCATCGCGCCCATGTATCAACAGAAACGGCCGCGAATTTACCCCCTAGCATCCTATTCATATCTGAAATGGTATCGGCCGCATCCCATGCGCTGGAATAACGATCGGCGATAGCATCTAATGGGCGACAAAAACGATTTTGCCGTCTTGATCGTGAAACAATAGCGGAAAAATCGCCTTGATGGATTGCATACCGCTTTATGAAATCTTTAATCAATGCGATAGGCATCTTTTCACGGCATGGGTTATCAAGATAACGGCCGCCACGCATTGCCTGTTTTGACAATATCCAATGGTTATTCATGGTTTCAATAGCAGATCCATCATAATCTGAAACCCGCCATGCGGTATTTCCAACATGAACATGGCCGCCAGTACCAACAAGACCAACACGGCCGCCATTGTTGGTGATGAAATCGAACAATTCAGCGATATCTTGTTTTGCGGCCGCTGAATAGGGGTTGAATGGCGGAGTGACAATTTCAGCGTCAACCCCTGCCGTTGCCTCGTATTTAATATCAATCCAATCAAAACCCGCATTGTTCAACATATCGCGCCATTGTGAAATAGAACGATCTTGGCCGCGAATATTGGCGAATTCGATTTCTGCACCAAACGTCAAAAACTTGTCTTGTAAATATGGCATGGGATTTTCCTTTCGTTTCCATTGTTGCCTTACATGTATAAATATAAGGTATTTTGCGCTTTTATCAAGAACAATTGTTATTTTTTTATATAAAAAAGCAAAAAAAGCAGCGTGCAGCATGCAGCAAAGATGAACAATTGTTCGGGTTATACCCGGGAGATCCGCCCAATCCCAACCAAAGCCCGACCCGAACCCGAATATCCCGACCCGAAAACCCGGCCCGGTAAGCCCGAACCCGAACAATTGTACCGATATACCCGGTCTTCCTCAGTGCAGCACGCACGAAAAAGGCGACCCGCAGGCCGCCAAAATCCCGAATCAACCCGAACAATTACAAGTACGAGTATTCCTCCCGATCTTCTGTATCAATCCCGTCAATGTACTCACCATCCTCATCCCAGTGACAACTGCGCCACTCCAGCGTTGCATACCAGCGTGTGAACTTTGTTCGTCCCTCCGTTCTCTTGTCATTGAGTCGGTCAACCGCTTCCCGCGCTTCCTCCTCGTTGTCAAAGAAAAACACCTCCCCGTTATCTGGGTCGCGATAGTACCACTCCCTCTCGCCCGAGACGTAAGGTTTTACCTCTTCCCAATCCACATCGTCAGGGTCAAGTTTACCGTCCCTCTCGCATGTCAAATTATTGGCCAAGAACTGCTTGAACTCCAAACCGTCCATCTCGTTGATCTTGTCCCAAAACTTCTCCAAGGCTTCATTCTTGTCTTTAGCCGCAGTCTCGAAGTCAAACTCTAGCGGAATTTTTGCTGTTACTGTGTACATGTTCGCTCCTTTTGTTTGTTTTATACACATAAATATATAGAAATAAACACACAGGTCAACATTTTTTTATAAAAAAAAGATATATATCTTGGTATATACCAACGAAATAAACGAAACACCTGGGCGAACAATTGTACTGTTTTATAGCCTCCAGGCTATCTCGCTGCAATGCAACTGCATTACCTGGCGCCGCCGAATACGAACAATTATACGGGATTGCAGCGGCAATGTTGGTGTAGGGACAACAAAAAAGGGAAGAGACATACGCGAACTAAAACTTTCGCACTTGCCTCTTCCCCGAATCCCCTGGCTAACGCACTATCCAGCGCAGAAAGTACCAGGGGGAAACCGAACAATTTAAGCCCAGGCTGCTGGGTTCCCGTAACTAGACCAACCGAGAGCCTCCTCCAAGTATGCCGTATCTAGCCCGAAGTCAGCATATCCCTCCTTGATGCAGTTGTAATACTGCTGACTAGGCATATCGACCCGATCCCGATACTTCCGAGTCATGCGATAGGTCATCATCCCGAACAATTTTACTTGATCGTAGAGGTGGGGCCGCCCTTCGTAAGCATCGAGAGACTTCTCGCACTCCTCCGTGATTGACCAGATCCCGACTGGAAGCAGATCCATCTCGTCCCCCTCCTCAATGTCGGCAACACCCCGAAACACGAGGCGCCACCCGACTAGGTACGCCGCCCCCAGCGGCTTGGCGCGGGGGCAACGGTATTTCATTTGACCTTTATTGAGGTTAGACCCGTATGCAAAGTATAGTCTACGCGGCTTCTTCGTCATCAGTACCTCGTTCCTCCCACACTGCGATCAGCGTTGACGCTACTTCGTGCAGGTGTTCATATACAGCCGCGCCGATGATTGTGTAAGCATCTCGTGCGTCTTCAGGTAAATAGCAACTATCGTCAGGACCATGGCCGAGCCATAAATTATCCTGCGCCATCTCCAGAAGTTCGTTGTTATATACAGGCGCATAACTCTCAGCCCACTCAGAAGCCCTATCTTGTGGATGGGCGTCACACATAATCTGATTGCGCTCCCCCTTCATGGCCTCAACCATATCGTCAGTTTTCTTGGCCAACTTCCAGCCTGCTTCGCGGTTTTTGTCGTTTAGGTATGTGTCAAAGTCAAACATAATATAGTCTCCTTTTGTTTGCCTACCATTATATATAGTGCATTGATTGCACGCCGTCAACACAAAAAAATAAAAAAAATAAAAAAAGTTAACCAGGGAAGCCGCAGCGTTAACCAGAACAATTGTACTATTTCAGCGGGCCAGGGCTAGGCAGTTTGTGACCGCAATGTGACTACAAAAGGTGGATAAAACACCGCTGTTGGCGCGTAACCCGCAGAATCCCTATGAGTTCGGTTCCCCAGGCGCCAAAAAACCCGAACAATTCTACTATTTCAGCGGCTTGGTTTTGACTGCAGCCTGCGCGTTCCACCTATTAATCAATAATTAAGCGGAACACGAACCCAAAAACCCGAACAATTCTACTGGTTACCGTGCTACAGCGCTGCACACATCTGTGTAGCACGCTGCAAATTTAACTTCCGATGTTCAATTTGCTAGGAAACCCGAACAATTCTACGCGTGCTACAAGAACGGGCTGCACTTTGTAGCACGCCAAAACCCGAACAATTTGGGGAAAGCGCCGCCCGCAGACACAACTGGCCTACAAAACACTGCGGTAGGCACGGAACCCGAACAAAAAAAGCCCCCGACCGAAGTCAGGGGCAGTTTCTAAGGGAGGAACGCGGCCCTATCCCGAGGCCGCAACCCGATCATACCCCGAAAACCCGAACAAATCTACGCAAAACCCGAGGAGGGGCCTTTTTCTGGAAAAATTCTACTCCTCCTCCGCCTCCCCCGCACTAGATGTAGTACCAGAAAAGCCCGAATCTTCATTATCTGGACCTATCGGGTCATGCTCAATCACCGAACCCGACACATCTTTCATGCGTGATTCCGCTAAACGCTTAAATTCTGCCAATTTATCAAGCAGTTCGTCTTTTGATTTCTGCGTAATGTCTTCTTTGACGATGTGTTGCTTGTTGATCAGTAATCCCGATGCCTTCAAACGGAGTTCTTCAGCCCGAATTGCTTCGCTGTATTTACCCGCTTGCCACGCCTCATCCCGAATCTTCTTCAGATCCCGCATAGACTTGTCGATATGCACTCCATACCGAGCCTGTGCTTCGAGCCGCATCTCTTGCAGACGCTCCTGCACCACTGGCATCCTGAGAAGCCTCACAGCCTGAACGCCAGGATTTGCGTAGCCAGCCTGTCGCGCTGCTTCAGTTTGCGTCATGTCCTTGTGCAAGTACAAATCCAAAAACTTTTGTTGTTGCGGTTTGAGCCTTCTCATTCCCGCTTCTGTCATCTCCTTCGGAAGACTTTCTCCGACCTTTGGCATATCGCATGTTCTCCTGTTTTCGTTGCGTTGCATATTGCCTAATGGGGTGTAGGTTACCTGTACCTACACCCCCCTATAAGGGGGTAACCTCAGGTAACCTTATATGTTTCAATGTTTTCAGTCACTTACAGGCCACTTTTAAGTTACCTACATAAGCAGGTAACCTCAGGTAACCTCGCACCTCTTTTTGTTGTTTTTCAAACACTTACAGGTTACCTGCCAAATGAGGTTACCTGAGGTAAGTAGGTAAGTAGGTAACCTGTTAACCAAAATCAGTTAATACCCTTTCCCTTGAATTCGACCGCATGGAGCGTTCTGAATGACTGCCGCATTCGGGTATTTTTCACTCAGAAATTCCACATATTCGATCTCCATTTTCCGCGCTTCTGATTTGCATTGCGCCAGCGTGGCGTATTGCTTTTCGTTAGAAACCATCATGCACGGATTAACGGGATCGCCGCTAATATCGTATGCTAGGCATATAGCCAGAACAAATTCAAACATCATTCACTCCTTTCAACAAGTGACAGATAACGTCAACAGTCCACCCGTTTCCGAGCATTTTGTAGCGTTGTGTGTTGCTCACATGAGCGGTGTACCCATCAGGCACGGTTTGTAGCCTTTCGCACTCCAGCGGGGTTAGTTTGCGCCACATAAGCCGCATATCATCGCTGTAGGCATCAGGATAACGCCCTTCAGGCAACGGTGACAACAGCGTATCTTTTTCGACAGTTGACAGGCAGCGGGATTTGTCGTTCTCATGCACCTCCAAGCACTGCGTAATCGGCACGTCCTTATCGTTATCTTTACGAACGCCATCCTTGATCCTGCGCCCCACGATAGACGCTGGGTACAGCACTTTCGGTTCAAGATTGCCGCCACTAGCCGCCGCTAGTGTTGGTGCTTTCCCATCTGGATGATACACCCTGCGGTTGTAGCCATGCCCCTTCAGATCAGCCTCACCTGCGAGAATGAGTCCAGATGAATTGTTCGTATTCTCCATGTCGAACACCAGTTGCCTTCTGTTCTTCTCGAAGTATGACTTCAGATTGCCGCCCTTGAAGTAGTTCGCGTCAATACAATGAGCCTTTTCACGGTCAGTATACCCGTCCTCCAGAATATCTTTCAGTACAATTCCACGGTTTTCAGGCAATGACTTCACTGGGATGTTCGTCCAGTACAGACGATCCCTGTTCTGAGCCGACACCAAGTTGCTGTTGATGCGTACAGGCTGAACCCCCAATTGTTCTGAAATGATTGCCTGAAATTCCTTCTTCATATTGACATTTTCGAGCAGAAACCACTTTGGTTTGCATTCCCGTAAAACCCGAACAAATTCAAAAAACAGCGCCGAACGGGGGTCATCGAAGTTCAGTCTTTTACCAGCCCAAGAGAATCCTTGGCATGGCGAACCCCCGATCAGCAGATCAATCTTCGCACCTTCAAATGTTTCAGGCCACCAGACATTCCGAACATCCCCGAGTTGAATTGTGTCGGGGAAGTTCGCTTGAGTCACCTTTATGGCATACTTATCCACTTCACTTGCGAAATACCGATTAACGTTGATACCGAGCCTTTTCAGGGCAATCTGGCCGCACGACATGCCGTCAAACAGTGATAGCACGTTCATTTATTCCTCCCATTTGTAAAAGATATGGTTGTTGATACGGACGGTCATTTGCTTTACCTCTGCCCAATCTGGTGAAACATAGTGAGCGTGGTAATGCGTTGCGCCTTCTGTCGGGTCAAACGTTTGTCCGTACATTGCTCCATGAGCCACCCATAGGGCGTTCTCATAAGCGTCTTTATCTCTTGGCTTGTCCGACTTCCCATCGCAATAAAAACTAAACTGGCACCGATCACGGACAGGATAGTCTTTAGCCCAAGAGTAAGTTGGACCTTGCTTTACGACTTCACAAATTGTGTTGGGGTAGCGGCTGTCATTCACACGGTTCATCACAACATGTGCAACAGCCGCTTGCCCCACAAGCGGTTCACCTCGCGCCTCGAAGTAAACCGCCATGGCAAGGCATGCCAAAGAAGACATCATCTTTCCAGCCCGAATTCGATGATCTTATCCTCAAGTTGGGGGATAAGACTGCGACTGCCGATTTGCATATCGTGCATCTTGCGCTGTAGTTTCACGATGTTGATGAATTCATCTACCTCATGATCTGGTGCGCCATTCCAACGCAATTCATCTACCACTCGTCCAGCCAGACGAATAATGTCTTCTGCTTTACGCAAGTTAGTCATTTTCGTCTCTTCCTGTGATGTTAACAAGTTCATGTAGCATCAAACGCTTTTCTTCAATCAGACGCTTTTCAAAGAAAACTGCATCTTTGTCGCGGCGGTTGTTAATCCAGTTCGCAAGATCAGATCGGTCAGTCAGTTGAACATGGGTCAAGTTCATGGCTGACATTTTCAGCCCTTCACCTCGCCATGCGTCTTGCGCTTCTTTCTTGGTTTTGAATACAGACCAAGTTCCATCGACTCGCTCACTAAGCCAGAATGACGCATAGAATGGACGCAATCCTCTGCCGTTTGGTTTGCGATCACCAACAAGTTCTTTTTTAATCATCATGCACTCCCTGCCGTTTTGGCATACATAAGTTGTACGTTCCGTCTGTGGCCTAAGAACGTGATGTGGTCTTCCAAGTCCTCGACATTACATAGCGGCGCGATTGTCTCGCCTTGTTCGCCAATCCCAATCACAAGAGCCTTACCTGCGAGGGGGTAATCGGAATTGATGTGCTTGAAGAAATACTGATCTTCAATCAGCATGCCCTCGTCATCAATATAAAGGCCATCGCCGTTAATGTATGTTTGAACAAAATCAATCAGGCGACAGTCGAGCAGATCAACGATCTCCTCAAGATTTCCATCATGATATTCTACTTCAGTGATGCTCCGCTCTTTCGGATCAATAAGAATAGCCTTCATCGTTTTACTCCTCATCCAATTCTTCGGCTTTAGGGAAATTGTTCTGCAATCTCCAGTACACGTTGTCCATTTCGCGGATTTCAGACATCCACAAATCTTGGCAATCGTGAATAGACTGCAACACGCCGTTTAACACGCGCACTGCATCTTCAATGGTTTTGAGTTGATCGGCGTTCAGGCCGCTCATATTTTTCAGGCAAGTCTCTTTGTACTGCCGTCTTTTTTCATGCCATTCTGCGGCAACAGCGTTATCATTGTCAGCCATTGGCCTATACCCCCTCTACAAATACAAAGCCGCCGCCGTTTCCTTCGGCGTCACGGGAAACAATCAGATCGAATTCATGACCCTGCTTGTCCTTCACTTCAAAGACAGGCCAGCCTTGATCATCGCCGTGTTCATCGCGTTCAAAGCGAAAACCAACGATCTCTAATCCGATCATATCTTCATAATAACCCTTCATATCCATGGCAAAACTCCTTTCGTTTTATTGCCTCTTGATGTAAAGTTAGTTCTCGATAGTTTGGTTGTCAACAAAAATATATAAAAAAATTCGGAGTAGTGATGAAACGTAGGGAATTATTGAATATTGCGGCTGATTTAATTGATGGGGATCGCGCAAAAGACTATGGGGATGCCAAAGATAATTTTGTTCGTATTGCGAAGACCTGGGAAGTTGTGCTTGGCCATGAAGTCACACCCGAACAAGTTGCGTTGTGCATGATCGGCGTGAAGTTAGCGCGACTCGCTAATTCTTCGGAACACGAGGACAGTTGGATTGATATTGCTGGTTATGCTGCGCTCGGCGGTGAATGCGCCTCTGGTTCACAATAACAACCCAATCGGTACTATTAGTACGAAATAGTATCACTATTGATACCATTCATCCCTATCGGGTTTTATGCGTACTAACACATATGTTATATTTATGCGCTGTACTGCATATCTAAAAGTGTCTTTCATAAATTATGAAAGTTACTCCGCTTCCCAATAACGTAACCAGAAATGCTCTCCGCATTTGTCAATCTCTTCCTGCGGGTAGCCTTCCTTTACAATCCATTCCATTACAGTCTCACCATATTCATTGGAATCATCTGTTGGTTGCTTAGATAAGTTACCTGCAAGATGCTCTGGCAACGGTTTAGGAAAACCATACTTCCAGCCGCTAGGCGGGTCACACATGATCTGCTTCATCTATCTTTCTCCTTGGTTAAATTTAGCCATCTGTGATGGCGAATATTGGAAGCAATGGTTTATAAACGATCCAATAGCGGAGTTATTGTACAATTTATGAACCATTACCACTTCCTATGACTTTGACACTGCCAAGTTTTGCCGAAATCAGAACTCCAGTTTGCTTGGCGATCACCACAAACCGAACAATTCTTCGGGGGGTGAGCAGCGAAGTTGACCTGCGCTGCCTGAATTTTTTCTTTGATTCGCTTCTTTTCAAACGGGTTCACTGATTCGTAAGACCCGAACAAATCTTTCTGACTCATTTTCCGCCCTCAATAGGAACTACTGCCAACCGATAACCCAAAGCATTCAATGCCGCGTCCAGCGTGTCCACTCTTGGCATTGTCTGAATTCTCCAATTCCGAATAGTATTTCTTTCAATACCGACACGTCTCGCGAAATCTAATTCGTGTATTTGTTTCTTTTCCATCTCCTTAAAAAGAAACCTCACACATGAATGTCCATTGGTTGTCTCGTAAAAAGATTTCCGAAGTTTTTTTCTGTATTGCCTTGGCATTATAAGTTGTCCCTCGCTGTTCTTGGTTCGTACATGCCCGCACTCATGTCACCGCTTGGGGCGCCGAGCCAGATCTTGCCGCCAGTTGCTGTAAGTTGGAACTTCCCAATCTTACCCATCCTGTGCAATTCACGAACATAATTTTCCAATGTGATCTTTGCTAATCCCTGCAATACCTCTGGTGCATCTGCATCATCGTTAACACGCTTATGCACTGCGTTATTCCCGCTTGTATGCGTAAGAGCCACACCATTCCTCTCACAAGACAAGATCCAATTCAAAAGCGCATCCAGTTTGATCTCTTTCGCCGAGCCTCGCTCTTGCGCTTGGATCTCTTCAGTCTTGTCGATCAGCAGACCAGACATTGTGTCACGAACAAAATGCCGAACATTTCTGTCTGCTGGACCATTTGACTTCACGACCGCGCCATCAAAACATCTGTTACGTTGATACGGGATGCCTAATTGTTCGCATGTTTTCTGACCCCGAGCCGTATCCACTTGCCACAATGCAAAGGCAGAACGAACACCATCAACCAATGCACTCGTACCCCGAATAAGGTTACGAGCCTGCTCTGGTGTTTTGACCACTGCATCATCCTTGATCTTGGTCATATGGTGACACATCAGCACCGATGCGCCTGTCTCTGTAGCAATCTTAGCAAGCAAACCCATCAGAGCGGCACCCGCTGCTGGATCAGCATTTACGTCTGCGTGTACAAAAGAAGCCAGAGGATCGAACACAATCATCTTCAAATTATCAATCTGCAAGATTTGTTCGTAAATCCTCTCGAACTCCTCCGTTGTGCTGAACTCGCCATTTGCTTCGTTCATGATTGCAAACACGCCCCCGACATTCGGAAGGGGAACAATTTTCAATTCATGTGGGTACCGAAACCGCTCATCAAACGGATCAAGCCTTTCGATACGTCTGTGCATCTCTGCCTCATCATCCTCTGCTGTGAAGATAACGACATTACCGAACTCTTTCACAAGCCCGCCGAAAGCGTTTGTCATTGGCTTTGCTGATGCGATCTTCATCCCGAGATCGAGCGTCATCATGCCCTTGCCAGCATCACCTGCGGCAGAAAACAAAATCGGAACACCGAGCGGAAAAGTGTCATCGACCAAGAACTTCTGTGTCGGCGCACTTCCCGTAAACCTGCTGACCAGCATGCTATCATCAAGCAGGTTTAACTTACGTCTTGTTTGCTTTTTCGTATTCAGGAAATTCTCAATATTGAAACCCTCCTGAATAGCATCAAAAGAGTCCCACTTCTCAGGCTTGCCCTGCGGTGGTGTCAACATGGTCACCGACTTAGCGCCAGCATTGAGCGCGAGATCCTGAACCAGATCGGCTAGTTTGCGACCTTGCGTGTCGTTATCTGGCCAGATGATTAACTCTTTGCCCTGCAATGGCGAGAAATCATACTGTGCAGCCGTCTTCTTGGTCAGGCTTGCACCAGCCAATGTACACGTTGCTGTGTAGCCCACTTCGTTCAAAGCATCAGCGCACTTCTCGCCCTCAACCCAGATGACCCGTTCCGATGCCAAAATGTTCGGGATATTGTAGAGCGGGCGAATATCTGGAAACTTCGAGTACGGAATGCCAGGCAGGAACGGACGGAACTCTTTCTTCGGCTTTCCGCTTGTGTCTAGGATTGGATTGCCCGAAATGTCCTTGACGTTATAACGCCGCACTGAAACCAGAACTTCACCATCAGAATTAGTGTAGTTGTACTCAATATCATATGGAGATTGAGCGTTGTACTGGGGCTTGATTGGGTTTTCAATCGGCCCGTTATCCCGAACAATTTGTGGCCTATCATTGTCAGAGTCTAGGTAGCGTTCAAACATTTGCTTGATCTCTGGGAGGCGCATGCCTTTGCCTTCCATCAAGATCTTTACGATACCTCCAACCCCGACATTGCCATTGAAATCTTGACCCTGCATAAAGTATGGCGATGCTGTGTCGATGTTAATCTTCATCGACTGGCCTGGGTCACCTAAGAGCGACCCGATATAAAACACTTTGCCATGCTCACGACCAGCAGGATATGTGTCGCGCAGGATACGCAACTGCTCTGTTCGCGGAACATTCCTTGAAATTTGTTCGACTAATTCATTTGCGGAAACACTAGATCTAGTGTTGCCAAACCTAACCACACTCATTATATTGTACCCCTAACTCCTTCATCTTCTAATTAAGCCGTCTGTCCAAGGGCGGCTTAATTATTTTGCCCAACATGTATTGCGATAATCACAAAACTTGCAAAGATAGAAATCATCATTCTGTGCTATACGCGGCAAAATGTCATTACTTTTCGATGCTTCTAAAATTTGTACTGCTTTATCGCTGACTTTCTGAGCCAGTTCTTTGTTGTATGGAACCAACTCAATATAGACTTCACTTGTATTCTTGTTCAGCACCGTGAACACACATGGGTTCTTGTATAAGTCCATGTATGTTTGGTACAAAGCCACCTGTGCTGCATAAACAGGATTGGCAACAGCCACCCCTTTATTAACGAATTCCTTAAACTTCTTGTCGTTTGCTGACTTACATTCCCACAGCATTGGGTATTCAATATCAACAGGACCACCGCAGATAACGCCGTCAATGTGACCACGAATCTCGCCGTCTGCGATGGAGAAACCAAATTGTTCGTCTTTCATTGACTTCGATACACGCAAATCAAACCCTGCATCCTTGAAGAACATCACCATCAAATCTTCAATTGCGTGACCGAGTGAAAATGTTCGTAAAGTTTTTGCTGGGAATCCCTTGTCTGCATCAGGCTTGTAACCCATGTATCTGTACTGAATTTTTCTGGCGCACGGATCACCGAGCGATGATGCGCCTAGATACTTACGTCCCTCTCGTCCTTCTTCCTTCTCCAGAATACCTTGATCAAGAGCGGCAACGATGTCGTCACAATATTTAGAAAGGGATCCCCCCGTCCTCATCTCGTTCTGGCCGAAACTCTCTGTATACTTCTGCAAGGTATTCATCAAGGTACTCATCGTTAATGTCCTTTAGGCTCTGAGTGACAACAATAATTGCTAATACTTCTTGTTCGGTTAGATCACATAGGCGTTTGTGCCAACCAATTTTTTGGTAGAGTTTTGCGACTACCTTTAGTGCATCGTCTGGCTTTCCCAATCTCCATTCCCTCCCATCATATACGAGAACTCATACTGTACATCCATCTCTGGAATAACAAGCGTAGCGTGACCACACACAACGTCTGGTGTTTCGTCAATCTGCTTTGCGACCTGATCCATAATCATCTCTGCGATGTCATCATCATCTGCGCTTCTCGCAACGTGCATAAACATGTCAACTTTGTGTTCCTTATCGTTCCATGTCTCAAGTAAAATACTCAACTCACCGCGCATTTTGTTCTCCTTGCATGATCGCATTAATGTTGTTGTCGATAATCTGTTTGTTAAAGACGTAACTAATCATGCAGGCCGCTTTGTATTTTGTCCAACTAAAGTCCATGCCTGACACATGGACACCATTACGCAACAACAATTCACGTTGTTTGTCTGTGATACGCTGGTCTAGCCAACGTTTACTTTTCTTTGCACCATCAGATGTTTCGATCTTTCGCATGAAATCATCTGCTGCTGAAACCGCTTGCTTCTTGGTGCCGATGCTAACAACCCTCACACGGCCTTTACCGTGCCGTACAACGGCCACTGAGTGTTCGCCGATGTCTGCCACCATACCAAAGCCATTGAAGCCTGTGGCGGCCATACAGCGCCCATTCCCGAACAAATCAATCCAACGGAACGGGGAGCGTTCCATCAGATCAACTTCGGTCATCTGGAAGTTGTCCAACTCTTCTGCATCAATTCCATCACCGCTTTCGCTAAAGTCGTAAGCGCAGATAGGACATTCTTTTACTGACAACGGAACTGTAGACTTGCAGTTTGGGCAAACTTTTGTTGGCGCCTCGCCAGGTTTGCCATCTTTGCCATCCAAATCCACAGGGTCATCTAGTGAGCCATGAGTTAGGACTGACGTTCCGAAATCCATCACAACACAATCAGTCTTAATGAGGTTTGGAAACTCTTCTGGGTTCACCGTTCGCAACCCACGTCCAATCATCTGCACCATTGTAGACTTGAATGAACATGGCCGTGTCAACACCACACACGACACTGGAGGTGCATCGAACCCTTCTGTCAACACGGCCACATTCACCACAACCTGCACATCACCATGTGCTAGGCTATGCAGCATTTCTTCACGCTCATCACGAGGCGTATCGCCAGTAACGTATCTTGCCTCCACGCCAACCATGACAAACTCTTCACACAAGTCTTTTGCATGCTTGATCGTGCTACAAAACACCACCGTCTTTCTGTCGTACGCCCTCTCGCACCACTCTTCAACAACACGCTTGTTGATAGCCCTGCGGTTCATGATCGCCTCGACTTCGGACATATCAAAGTCACTGATCGTTTTACGAACATTTCTGAGATCATCTTGTACGCCGACATCAATAACAAATGTTCGTGGTCTTACAAGATAACCCTCATTGATCAGGGTAGAGATTTCAATCTGGTGACTGCAGTTCGTGAAAACCTCACGCAACCCCTTCTTGTCACCACGGTTTGGTGTTGCTGTAAACCCTACAACCTCCACATCTTTGTTGTGCTTTTTGGCGTGATCAATAATGCGCTGGTATGTTTCGGCCGTCACATGGTGCGCTTCATCAACAACAACCATGTCCACTTTTGGCATATTTGATAGGTTGTTCAGACGCGATAAAGTCTGAACCATTGCGAACACCGCATCAGCATTCCAGTCTTTTAACTCTGCATTGACTGTGCTGGTTGTGATGCCTTCATTAACGGAATTAAATTTATCTTGGTTTTGATTAACTAATTCATCTCTGTGCTGAAGCACGAGAATCTTTTTGTCTTTTTTGTGTCGCTTGCCAGCCAAGGCAGACAGCATGATAGTCTTGCCAGCGCCTGTCGGTGCAACAACGAGTGTGTTCTTATATTTGTCTAGGGCTTCGGAGGCGGCAGAAACTGCCACCTCCTGATATGGACGCAAAATCATGCGGCTTGATCCAAGTAGTATTGGTACTTACCTTTCGAGCGAACGTAAGTCTTTTTGATTGGCAACCCGCTCTTGCGTAACATGCTGACTTCGGTACGGATGGTATTCTCCGTCTTGCCGAGAGCCTTTGTCATGTCGGTAAGGTATACCTTCTTTTCAGTCTTCAAGTAATTGTGAAGATCTGAACAAAAGTTCGGGTATGCTGGCTTTTCGCCATTAGCCAAGTTGGTCAAACCATCTGCAACCATTCGCAGTTGATCAGCGTATTTTTTCAATTGAGATGCACTCATGCTACTTAACTCCTCTACATTTAGCACACGAAAGTCGTGGGGGAGTTGGTAGGCACTGGCCTCCCCCGTGCCAGCAGTTGGGGCGCGAAAGGAGAGCGCCTCAACTAATCCTTTGAACCATCCTACTGCGCCCATGACGGAACAACATTGTCTGGGGCAGTTGGTGCGGCTGGTTGTGCCGCTGGTTGAGCCATTGGCTGTGCTGTAGGTTGTGGAGCCGCCGCAGGAATTGCGGAAGCAGGTGCATTACCTACAGGGATATAGCCATTCTGGCCGAGCGTCAAGATTGATTTGATCTTATTGCGATCAGAGTAACCATTCTGACCTTTTTCAACCCCCACCTTGAAGCATACATTCATGCCATCAAGTTGATGCACACCTTGCAGATTACGGCGTTGCTGTGCCTCTGGAGACTGATCTTTCGGATCCAAGTTGTTCGCACTGTCGATGATTGACTTGAGCATTTGCAAGCCAATCGCTTTTGCAATCGGAATGCCATGATCATTTAGTTTATTACCATCAACGAAGATGTTGTGCCAAACCTTGCGCTTGTCATATTGACCGCCCATGATGGTGATCTCTACAGGCAACCACTTGGCGGCTGTCGTCTGAGATGCCTTGAAGTACATGCCGCCACCAAACTCTGGCAGTTCAATATCACCGCCGCTGAGTTTGATGAAGCCCCGCGCCACTTCCCCATCAGGGATAAGAGCATAGTCGTTTTGGTTTGAGGACGGTGCCTCAGGTACATTGTTTAGATTAAGCATGGCTGTCATTAACTCCTTCTGCCATAATTGTGCCGAACTTATCGGCCTTACGTTCACCGCTACTCATCTTGGCCATTAACTTCCCAAGATGCGGCTCTTCAATCGGATCGAGTCTTCCGCTTCGATCCTTAGCGGGGTAGCCCCACTCATTCATGTTGTTGCAAACAAATGCACGGTATGGGTGATTTGTCTCTGGGTTCGTGAGTACAGCCATAGTAATGACCTCATCAACGATCCCGGGCAATTCACGGCCAGTCTTCGAGCCTTCGATTTGCAACTCGTAATTTGTTCTACCGTAGTCATCAACGCGGGAGTCTAGGATCCCCACAAAGATGACGTTCTTAGAACGGATGTGCTGGAGATGAGTAAGCCAAGCCATCATCTCACGACCCTGCATGCCATAGGCTGATCGGGTATCAAGTTTGCCAGTACGGTCAGATCTGTTCTCTGGCTGGTTCTGGCAGTATTGGAAGCACAAGCGACCAGCAACAGTAATACTATCCACAAAGATTGTGTCGTACTTCTGTGTCAGTTGTGTGGGGTCACCAAACACCTGACATACTGAGTCGTAGTGAGCCATGCTATAAGCAGACTCGTCACTGAGTGATGGGTTGCCACCACCTAAGAAACAGGCAAAGTCACGGCATTCCTGCCAAGTCCGTGGACGGATAACGTCAATCGGATGCCCTTCAATAGCAGAGTCACCTGCTTCCAAATCCATAAACAATGTCGTTTGTGGATTTAATGTTTTAGCAAGCGTGGTTTTACCCACACCGCTCTGGCCGCAAATCACGATCTTATGACCGCGTTTCTCAGCCAGCCTTTGTTCCGCGCTGATGATCTGCATCTTCAGTCTCCTTAATATCAACGGTTACACCTTGCAACATAACTGTACGGCACTCAGAAAGAGCCGCCTTCACGTTCGGTGGGGCATTGTGGTACTTGATCTCTGGCACAGTGAATGTTGCCTTCGCATAGAAAGCAGCAGACTCTGGATCCATGCGATCAAGCAAGCCCTTCAAGGCGTCCTGATCCCACTCGACCTTCTTACGTTTGTTGTAGGTGATTGTGTAATCCCCATCATGAATAGAGACTTGGCCAAAGTCCTTGCCGTCCATAGCAAGTTTATGGTCAGCCTGATCGCTAAACATGTCAGTGATTGTGTTGTCAATGACCTTCAGTTCTTGCTGAAGATCCTTGATCGTTGCCTTCAAATCCTGTCGGCGGTTGAATAGCAACGACAAGTCGTTGTAAATCGCTTCTGTCATTTTTACCTCCTGAGCAAAAGGAATGAGATAAAAATAGTAAGCGATATTTAATAAGTCAACGACTTTTTTTAGAAATTTTTATATCTATGTTGTGAATGGCTTTCATTAACTTCTTTTTAATCTTGAATTCTGGCGTTTCCACACCTTTCGCATCTTCCACGATTTCTAGCGGAGTTTCGCCATCTATGCCCATGTCTGTATATACAAAGTCTGCTACATACTGACAGATCTTTTGATCATTGATAGTGATGACATATTTAACTTGTCTCTTTAAGTCTCTTATGGCACCAGCACGTTCCATGGCGTATAATTGACCATACCTCTCTGCCTCCCACTTTGAGTCAAACACGAACCCCATGAACTCTGTTTTCTTCGCGTTAAACTTGTTCTTGCGCCTTTGATAATACATGCTAATATATATCCAGTTATGTTTACTTATGGGAACAATTCTAATGCCTGACACGAAGAAATACAAGTCTGTCGCTGTTGACATTCCGACATACAACAAACTGAAAAAGTTGTCCCTGTCAAACCATCGTTACATTCGGCAAGAGATTAGCCGTATGACCCATGAAGCATATCTCATGAAATTTGGCAATGAGATTGCGGAAATGGGAATTGGGTCTACTAGAAAATAGGAGACGGTTATGACCAAACTAGACCACCTTAGTGTATTAATCTTACATTTTATTGCGGGGGGTCTAGTATGGCTCTACCAGAAAGTAGACCCTGCTGAAGTAATGCTAAATTGGGTTATCGGGGGATAACATGCTTTTGCACGAATTTGAAAACGGAAATAGAAAAGCAACGGTGTACAAGGAGAAGGGGATTTACACCGTTGTCATGATGCAGGATGAGGCTATCATTCAGGAGGTTGATGTACCTGATGACAGAGAGGCTTATGCTGAAGCATGCGCTGAAGACTGGGTTCTTGGCGTAACAACCCTAGACCGATACAGGGATGATATGCCAATAGAGATTATCTTCACCCCTGACCCTGAGGGGGCGAATGACAACTAAAGGTTGTCAAAGTATTTCATGCAATCCATCCATGTGTGCATTCCAGAATGCTCACTGAATTTTTCTTTTGGCATTCTTTTTGTGGTTTGGTTTACCAGTTTATTGATGGGGATGAATACAATCTGCTCTCTGTCTATCGCGACCAACGCAACGATGTCGCAGTCATTGGTTGTAAAAGGTGTCTTTTTGCCACCTTTTGAAACCGAAAATTGATACGATTTATTTTTGTCATGTACGCTTCTTTTTCCCTTCAGCGCACTTGACTTTACCTGTACGCGCCACATTTTATTATTGTACTCAGCAACAATATCTGTTGCGCCCATGTTTACGATGCGGCAGGAAATACCTAATTTCAACATCCGCAGCGCACAAATATATTCACCAATCTCACCGTTGTGTAGTGAAACTATACTCATATATCCCCCATATATTATTTATTATGAGGGATTGAAAATGTCTGTAAAGCCTATTCTTCTGCCAAAGAACGCATGCGTGCAACGAGCCGTCTAGCTCGGTTCGGCACCTGAGTATACCACTTCGAGTCAACCATCTGATCTGCTGCCTCATTCCAGTCGCGTGCGTCCACGCCAGCCTTCATGCCAACAAATTTTGACAGCCTAGGATAGCCAAGGTTAACCATCATGTTGGCAATTACGCGCTGCGCTTCTTCTGGTAGATCGTCAAAGTCTTTGTACAGACGGTGACAATCATTGACTGTCACAGCAATATCGAGATCAAACGCCGCTTGAACACGCTCTTGCTCGACTACTGTACCAACAGGCTTTCCGTGTTCAGGATCGTTTTCTGTAATTAAATGGCCAATGCCAAAGGTTGGAAGACCGAGGTGGTCAAGGTAAATCTCGTACTTACAGCCCTCGTCTTCTGCGAGTTCTTTACGGAGTTTATCTTTGTTCATCTGCCAAGGAGTCCTGCTGTTGCTCCACGAATGCCCAAGGCTTCTGCTACTGCTGGGTTGTTTGTAGCCATTTCACGAAGGTTCGGCTGAAGACCGCCAGGCGAAAGAGGACGTATGTTAGGAGACAGTGGTTGTGTTACATCAACTGAGCCAATACCAGAAGACTGTACTGGAGTTGGCGTGGGCGTTACAGACGGTTCGCCTCTTGGTGTTGACACTTGCTGTTGTATTGCCTGAGCGGCAACCTGCCGAATGGGGCGTTGTGTTTGAGCCATCACTGAAAGGCCAGCATCTAAAGCGTCAGCAACAGTACCACCAAATTGCTGTGCGTTCTTTCTAGCAGAGCCTTCAGCAAACTTACGCATGATACGCTCATTCGCAAAGATCTTTGATGTCATTGTCATCCGTGCCTTTGCTCCAGCCTTGCTAATTGGATGCGCGGCATAACTAGCGGCAACGATAGCGCCTTCCTTACCAACATCACCAAGGTATGCTAGATCTGCGGCAAATTGACGCAATCCTTCTGCGCTTTCTTTGCCAATCAGGGCGTCAAGTGCGCCTGGCTTAAATTGCTTGTTTACGATGCGATCCAGTTGAAGTGCCGCACCTGTGCTTGAAAATACATCATCGCCAACAGAACTAACAATGTCATTGATCGCATAGTTCTTGATTGCTTCAATTGCCTCTGGGTCTTTGGCAAAGAACTTTTTAATCTTATTGATCTCTGTCACGCTGCGCTGTGGGTTGACCAAATATCTTGCCGCATCCTCTGGGCTGAGTGTCCCACTATTGAAATCGCGGATCACTTTTGAACTATTGGCAACATCAAAAGCCTGCTTTGCTTCAAGCAGTTCTTCTAACTTTGTAACGATGTTTGCGTCAGGAGAAACTTGGTTGATACGAGCAATAACCTCTGCATCAATCTTTGTTGGGCCTGACTGTGCAATTGTATTTGCCAGACGCTTAACCTGATTCCAATTGGCTCCAAACAACTCTTTGCCAGTGCTTCCAAGCGCATCAATCTGCCCCTTGAATTTCATGCCATTAAACTGTGTTGGATCCATAAGGTCGATGCTTGTACGCATCATAGCGTCATCAAGATATGCCCTTGCCAACTGCTCACGAACCAAATCTGGGTTGTCTACCGCATTGAGTACAGCCTTGAGGCGTTCTGGCGAACTTGGGCGAATAACTTTTCTGAAGAACTGATCGACATTGAAGCGAGGATCTTTTGACGCTGCCTTCATATTACGAACAATTCCGAACTTTTGAAGATCATCAAACACTTTCCGCCCTTCACGGTAGGAGCGGAATGCAACGTCTCTCTGGTCAGCAATAGCCTTTAACTGAGCGCGTTGATTTGGTCGAATTCCCTTGATCGCCATAAGATTGGTTGACTCAAGCGTTTGGTCAAAGGCGTCACGCAAGCGGAACAATTGTTCTGCTGTGGCGCCACCAATATCATTATCGAAGATGGCATCGTTAACCAACTTACGCTGGTTAGCAATCTGCTCAAATGATGCAAGGCTCCTTTGTTTGCTGGCCATTTCTTCTACACCCCGAATAGCCTGCTGAACTTGCTTGGGTAGAACGCTACGAGCGCCTACAGCCTCTTCAAGATCTTTGACGGCGCCTTCGAGGATGCCAGTGTTAATTACACGAGCCTTGCCACCTTCTTTGGCGATACCAGCAACGCCATCTTGAAATTCAAGTTTGCCGAGCATGTCATCAACCAAACGGAACTCGTTGCCGCTAACTCGACTAAAATTCTGGAATGAATCAACGATAGAGCCAAGTGTTGCATCGTTGATGTCAAATCCCTCATCAAGAGAACGCTCAATGAGATTAATGCTGTCTTGAACGGATTTCAAAGCAGAGTTGGATGCTTCTGTTTGAGCCTGCTTTAGTTCAGCAAAACGTTTTGATGTTGCGTCAGCAAATGCTCTTCCAGCATCTTCAGCCTCAGCATTGTTAGCAAGCGCTCGGAAGAAATCAGCCTTCTCAAGAGCAAAGTTTGTGTTTTTGATAAGTCTGGTGGTGTCCTTTGTTGCGCCTTCTGCGAGTTTCTGGGCATAGGCCATTGTCGCAGGCGCACCTAAACGCTCAAGACTTGGCGCGGCACCTTCTTCAATCAGTCGCAGTCCACGCTCTCCACCCTCTTCAGTGGCTTCAGCAAGCGGCCTTGATATAACCTTTCGACCGCCACTCACAAGACCTTTGGCCGCTGCGAATGTACCCATTGTCACGAGATCAACCGTGCCAGCAATTACTGCCTCTGTGGCTACGTCACCAGCAACTTCACCTAGGCTTTGCTTCTGAATACCTAGAATGCTTTCAATGCCTTCTTCAAGAGCCTGACCAGCCGCAGCGCCTGCCGCCGCATCGCCTGCGCTTGTAAGAATCCC
>Ga0181593_10000624_pt1 | contig 31101 bp, 30 predicted proteins | sample 071ome_19_FD_133756 | JGI IMG/M metagenome (GOLD analysis project Ga0181593, IMG submission 133756) | Coastal salt marsh microbial communities from the Groves Creek Marsh, Skidaway Island, Georgia - 071413AT metaG (megahit assembly) | ecosystem: Environmental > Aquatic > Marine > Intertidal...
CACGTTTCTTTTGTGGGTCGGTCCCGCGTTGGCGTTTATCGCCGGTGTGATTGCCTATTTGATGTATTTTCGCCGCCGTAAATTAGCATCGGCATCTCCGCAAACAGCCGCCCCGTTGAGCGATGAGGATAAAAAGCGGCTTGAAAAACTGTTGAACGGGCAAAATTAATGGTGGCGCTCTGGATTATTATCGGTTTGTTGACGGCTGCGGTTGTTGCCGGCCTGCTGTGGCCTTTGCTGCGTGACAGACAAGGGGCCGGTGATGCGGCAACTGTGTCGCGCGCCGCATTTGACCTCAACGTCTATAAGGATCAATTGGACGAAATCGAGCGTGATCATGAGCGCGGCCTTTTGGATGCCGACCAAGTCGAAGCGGCCCGGCTTGAGGTGCAACGACGCATCTTGGCGGCATCGGACAGCGAAACAACATCATCGCAACCGTTTGCCAAGGGCCGTACTGTTTTCGCGGTGATCGCCGTCATACTTGTCCCGGTCTGCTCGTTTGCAATGTACGGCATTCTCGGCTCACCGTCGGTCCCGGATTTTCCGTTCGCTTCGCGTCAAATGGAACAAGATAAGAAGCAGACGATTGCCGGTTTATCGGTCAGTGAACTGTTGGAACGATTGAAGGCACGCCTCAAACGTCAGCCCGATAATATTCAGGGCTGGCTGTTGCTCGCGCGAACGTCCATGCGCCTTGAACAGTACGACCAAGCTGTCGCGGCTTACCGGAAGGCGATCGCACTGGGGAATAATAACCCCGACATCGCGGTTAATTATGCCGAAGCGTTGTCCGCTGCCAGCGGCGCCGTCGTCACCGATGAGGCCTATAAGATTTTCACCGACGCGGTTGCCCGCAATCCGCGGGATGCCAAGTCCCGGTATTACCTGGGCCTGGCGCATGCCCAAAAAGGTGAAATCAAAAAAGCCCTGCAGGCCTGGGTTGATTTGCGGGCGATCAGCGCGCCGGATGCTCCGTGGCGCTCCATGATCGACGGCCAAATCGCCCGGGCGGTCAAAGAGCTGGGTGTCGATCCGGCCCGCGTGAAACCGTCGGCGGAGATTCAAAAACTGGTGGCGGAGACGAAGCCGCAAAAAACAATATCGTCTCCACCTCAGTCCACACCACAGTCCACACCACAGTCTTCACCAGAATCTGTAGCGCCCATGCGCGGTCCGACGGCGGAGGATATCCGTGCCGCCGGAGAAATGACGGCGCAAGAACGCGCGGCGTTTATTCGTTCCATGGTGCAACGGCTGGCCGACAGATTAAAAGAAAATCCGAATGATCGGATGGGCTGGTTGCGCCTCGCACGCGCTTACGATGTGTTGGGTGAAAAAGAAAAGGCCGACGAGGCCCGCGCAAAAGCAAAGGCATTAAAGCCGTAGAAGCTACAGCGATGCTGTTTTCTTAGGCTTCTCTTTGTTTGATTTGTCGAGCGTTTCTTCCCAGATGCGAAGCCGGTTGCGGCCCGAACGCTTGGATTCGTACATGGCCCGGTCGGCATACTCGATCGCGGTTTTCGAAGAAATATCATAGATCAGCTGTGTAATACCGAACGAAGCGGTGATTTGAACGACGCTGCCGTTGCCGATACGGGTGCGTTGGTTCATCAAGCCACGGCGGACACGTTCGATGATTCGTTTGGCCTGTTCTGGCGTCGCGTTCGGTAACAACAGTACAAATTCTTCACCGCCGTAGCGGTACACTTGGTCGTAAGGCCGTAAATGATCGAGCAAATAATGGGCAAACGCCTGGAGAACTTTGTCACCGGCAAGATGGCCATAGGTGTCGTTGACCTCTTTAAAGCGGTCGACATCGGCCATCACAATGGAACTGGGCTGACCGCTCCGTTTTGAACGTTGTTGTTCCTGTTCGAGGCGGGCATACATGGCTTGACGCGTGGCAACGCCGGTCAGCGGATCGGTATCGCTAAGCAGTGATCGCGCATCGGTATGCAGGGCTCTCAATTGGCGGACGAACATGTCCGAGCTGTTGAGAAAGTGTTGGTATTGATTGGGCGAAATGTCCTTGCCGTCTTTAATCAGCAGTTGCAACTGACGGGCCTCTTCGTGCATCACTTCAAATAGTTCGACAACGCGCGCGAAGTCAGGATGGTCATTGAGGTGAGGATTAATTTCATTCGAAAACCAATGGCTGAACTGGCCTTTGCGGTGCGCATCCGGCTCTAGGTCCGCTGGATTTGGCTTCGTCCGGCAAACCATCTCGGCAACCAGTGCCTTGATCCAGTCGCGGTGATCGTCCAGAGCCTGCTCGAGCTCACGAACGATGCGCGCCGTGTCGATAACGGAGAGTAGCGGAAAGGGGTTGGTTTCTGCCATGTCCAGCCTGTGGGGTTACTTCTTTCGGATAGGGTAACGGCTCAAGGCCTCCATGACCAGGGGAGAAAGCCCTGTTTTTATTAGTGTTTACCACAATGCGCTTGGGGCCGTCTTGCCGGGCTTGCGTTGACCGGAACATCCGGGGATAACACGGTTTCAGCCTAATGGCCATTCTGCCGATAAACAATCATTGAGAAATCCAGACCATGAATAAACCCCAAGCGAGTGCTTTTAAAACCATTGATGATTTAGACGTTGCCGGAAAGCGTGTCCTGGTGCGGGTCGATTTCAACGTACCCATGAAGGACGGCAGGGTAACCGATTTAACCCGGATCAAACGTACGGTGCCGACATTGCAGGAATTGTCCGCAAATGGTGCGCGGGTGATAGTGATAACCCACTTCGGCCGGCCCAAGGGACAAGTCGTGCCGGAAATGAGCCTGCGCCCCGTTGCCGATGCCTTATCCGAAGCCTTAGGTGGCACCACCGTCAAATTTGCCGACGATTGTATTGGCGATGAAGCCGAAGCTTTAGTGGCGTCGTTGGGCGATGGTGAGTTCGCCATGCTCGAAAATTTACGGTTTCACGCTGGCGAAGAAAAAAATGATGCGGACTTTGCCGCGAAGTTAGCAGCCCTTGGCGATTGTTATGTCAGCGATGCGTTCTCAACGGCGCACCGCGCTCATGCCTCAACCGAGGCCGTCGCGAAATTACTGCCCGCCGCCGCCGGGCGTTTGATGCAAACGGAAGTGGAGGCCTTGGCGGGTGCCCTGGAGCAGCCTGAACATCCCGTTGCCGCCGTCGTCGGTGGCGCAAAGGTTTCCACCAAGCTCGACGTGCTCGGCAATCTTTCGGCCAAGGTCGATGTGCTGATCATCGGCGGCGCGATGGCGAACACGTTTTTGCATGCCCAAGGTGTGAACGTCGGAAAAAGTTTATGCGAAGCCGATATGGCCGACTCGGCAACGGCCATTTTATCGCAGGCCGAAAAACACGGCTGCGAAATCGTCATTCCCGTTGATGCCGTCGTTGCCACCGAGTTCAAAGAAGGTGCTGCGACCGAGACGGTTCTGGTCGATGCCGTGCCGTCGGATAAAATGATCCTCGATGTCGGACCGCAATCGGTCGACGTTGTGAATAAGCATCTTGGCGCGTGTAAGACGTTAGTGTGGAATGGACCGTTGGGGGCATTTGAAACGGCGCCGTTCGATGCCGGTACCAACGCGGCGGCGCAAACGGCGGCGCGTTTAACAAAAGAAGGCACGCTCACCAGTGTCGCCGGCGGCGGTGATACCGTGGCGGCCTTGGCTCATGCCGGCGTTCTTGAAGATTTTTCCTATGTCTCGACGGCGGGCGGCGCGTTTTTGGAATGGCTTGAGGGCAAAGAATTGCCCGGTGTTGCCGTCTTGCGAAAATCATAATACCGGAAATTCGGTGTCTTAACTTTTCGGTTTTGGCCGCACGACTTGCCGGCGGACCACGGGTCTAGCCCTGGGTGGTTTGTTCGCGGTCGGTTTCGATACCGGTTGAGGCTGTGCCGTTACGGTTGGTTTTGGCTTCGGCTTCGGTGCCGGTGTTGGATTCGATGTTTGTTTCGGCATTGGTTTTGCGGCTGGTGTTGGAGCGGGTGTCGGTTTCGGCGGTGTGATTTGCTCAGGTGGTGTCGTGCTGTGCAGCTTGCCGATCAGATTGTTCAGCATGCCGCGTAAATTTTCCGATTGCTCCAAGAGATCCGACGTAATTTCAAGCGCGCCCGCCGAGCTTGCCGCTGCGATTTCCAGGGCAGCCCCTTTGGCGTCGGCCATGGTTCGGTTAATGGTCCGCACAACCTGAAGCACCTGGATCGCGGCTTTACGAATGGTTTCGAGCCGTTTGCGATGATCCGGTTGTTCCTCTCCGTTCGCTTCCGAGGTAAGCGCGACAAGGTTACTGTGGGTATCCTTGCCCGTATTCGCAGCATTGGCGGCAGGAAGGTTCGTTTCTTTGCCGATCAAACGGATCAGTGGTTCGATTTTCTCCAACTGGGTTTCTGCTTCATTCAAGCCGCGGATGAGGGCGCTGGTCCGTTCAGCTTCAAACGCCGCCGCCGAAGCGGTTTGGCTGGATTGCGCCAACCGATCGCTTAACGCGGCGATGGTTTCGATCGGCTCCTCGCGCACCGCCGGGACGGAAGCGGGCGCTGCCGGTTTGGGTTCGGCGGGCGGTTGCGGCGATGATGGAGGTGGAGGCGGTGCCACGCGTTTTGCGGCTTCTTGTTTCGCTTTTTCTTTAACCGAGGCGAGTTCTTTTTCAAGCGCTTGTTGGGTTTGTTCGGCCTCGGCCCGGACCTGGCGGAGAACCGCGGCGGCCGATTCTTGATCCGCTTTATGTTTCGATTGTGCGTCTGCCAGATTTTTTTCGGTCTGATTGAGCGATGTTCGTGTCGTCGTAAGCTGCCGTTGCAGGTGCGCGGCTTCCGCTATTGTTTCTTTGAGGATGTTTAATGCACGAGCGACTTCGCCGATCTCGTCATGATTGCCGAGCGCCGGCAGGCGGGCGCTGGGATCACCCTTCACCAGTGTTTCGGCGGCGCGCGCCATATTGCGCACGGGTGCGGTCAAACTTTGCATCAGAATGACGCCGAAGACCGTAAGCCAGATCAAGATTGAAGCGGTTCCGCCGATCATTGTCATCTGCGCTTTCTGTTTGAGTTTGATCGTTTCGTCTTGAACGACGGCGGCATGACGTGCGGCAAACTCGGTGATGCCGTTTAAGCTCGGCAGCAAATATGCGGATATTTCATCCAAGCGCACTGCCGGGGATTGCGCCGACAGCCTAACTTTCGCGAAGGCCGTTATGTCGTTTTGATAGGCTTGCATGAGTCGCTCAAAAACGCCGCGCTCGTCTTGCGAAATCGGCGCGGTTGCGAGCAGGCGTTTAAATTCATCCAGTTGCTTGGCATGCGCCTGCAGTTCGGCTGTGGCGCCGGACGCCTTGAAACGGGCTTCGGATTGACGGGCATGGGCGAAGGAGTCATTCAAGCTGGCAACGTTGGCTTTTGTCAGTTGTATTTCGATGGCCTTGGCGGACGTATTAAGCCGACTGGTAAATTTGCGGACTTCGGCATTGAGTTTCTCATCGTCGTTCTTCGTCAGCCGTTCGAAGGCTTTCGTGTGTTGGGCGATGCCGTCATGAACGGTAGCGATGTGCTCCTTGATCGTTTTTGTTGCTTGAATGGATTCGAGCGCCGTTAAATGTGTGTTTAATGATTTAACGATGCTTTGATAAACGCCGATGTGTTTGGCATCTCGGTTTTGGGTATAATCACTCTCGACGCTTTTGAGTTGCCAAATCAGCTTGTCAATTTTCGCGGCGGTTTCGGAAATGGAGGCGGCATCGGCGATTTGTCGGTCGGCTGTTCGTTGCAAAGTATCGGCAAAGTAATACAGCCCGCCCGTTGCGGCGATTGTAATCAGGGCCATCATAATGAACAGACGCACCCGGGTTGCGACCCGGCGGCTGCCGAGAAAGGTCCGTTCGCCAAGAGGCGTCATGCGGCCGTTTTCAGCAATCGGTTCATTTGCGGTTTCCGGTTCGGCCATCGGTTTTTTTCTCTCAGTGGGGGCAGTCAGATGAATCGGTCATCTTATGTATTTCGAACAGGAGTCAGTCTACAAGTATTTGAATGACTTGTGTATTCCATGGTTTTAATGGGGCCGGTTGCTCACGAAGGAGTGGCTTGCCTGAATTTCGATCACACGCCACACTGCCCATATGAATAAGCCAACGCCAGCCGGACCGAGTGTTGAAAAAATCCCTGATGGAGACGACCGGGCCCGCCTGGTGTGTCCCGATTGCGGCTATATCGAATATAACAACCCGAAAGTGGTGGTCGGCGCGGTTTGCACCTGGGAAGATAAAATCCTGTTATGCCGCCGCGCGATTGAGCCCCGGCACGGTCATTGGACCTTGCCGGCGGGGTTCATGGAGCTTGATGAAACCATGTCCGAAGGCGCCGCCCGCGAAGTTTGGGAGGAGGCCCGGGCTAAAATCGAGATCGACCGGCTGATCGGCATTTATGAAATTCCCCATGTCAGTCATGTCTATGTGTTCTATAGCGCCCGGATGACCGGCCCTTCCTTCGCGGCCGGTCCGGAAAGTCTGGATGTCGGCCTATTCGATTGGTCGGAAATACCTTGGGATGACCTGGCCTTCGCCAGCGTGACCTGGGCTCTCGAGCAATATCGCGAAAATACGGGCAAGATCGTTCACGGCACCCACGAGCGGCCGAAATCCTAAGATCGCTGCGTCGAATGACGGCTACAGATTCCGTTAACCATTTCCCGCCATAGTAGGGCCATGACGGATGTAACGAAATCTGTGGGGGATATCGTTTCTGAGCTGACCGGCCCGTTGCGTAGTTTGCAAACGGCGCGGGATGCGAAAACGCTGGCCTCCGTGACGGCGGCGACGACGCCCGATGAAGAAGCCCGGGCTTTTGCCCGCCTCAATCAATTGCTGAATAGCGATCAGCCAATCCGGGGCGATGTGCCGCGCGGCTTTTATTTTAATGTGAAAGTCTGATTCATTCGGTTTTCCAGAAATTTTTCAAAGTATTCCGTCCCGCTCAGGGTGTTAATTCAATCCCGGCGTGTTAAGGTCGCCTATTGTTGAAAGGATAGTTCATATGCCGACACATGCAGAGGTTGCCGCGGATTTATTGCGTGCCGCCGCGACGTTTTTTAGAAACATCGCCGATACCAACCAGGAATTGAAAGAGCAGATGGAGACGAATGCCGAGACCTATGATGTCATCGCCCAGCTCGTCACATCGGACCCGAATGGTGAGCTCGACCTTTCGGAAGACCAACCCGCTGCCAACGACGAAAAATAAAGTCGAAAAATAATCCCAAAATTTAGGCTTCGAGCCCCATTAAATTGCGGGCAAAAGCTTTTGCCTCGAACGGCTTTAGGTCGTCGATGCCTTCGCCGACGCCGATGGCGTGGATCGGCAGCGCAAATGAATCGGCTAGTGCCACAACAACGCCGCCCTTGGCCGTTCCGTCAAGCTTGGTCAGTACCAGTCCGGTCACGTTGGTCATGTCACGGAACGCTTTGACTTGAGCGTGCGCGTTTTGCCCAACGGTTGCATCCAGCACTAAAAGGCAACTATGAGGCGCCGTGTCGTCGATCTTTTTGATCACCCGAATGATTTTTTCGAGCTCTGCCATCAGGTCTTTTTTGTTTTGCAACCGCCCGGCGGTATCAATCATCAGCACATCAATGGTCTCGGCACGGGCTTTTTCCAGGGCTTCGAATGCGAGCCCGGCAGCATCGGCACCGATCTCCGAAGTCACGACGGGACAATCCGCGCGCTCGCCCCACACCTGCAGTTGTTCGATGGCGGCGGCCCGGAACGTATCGCCGGCGGCCAGCATGACGCTCTTTCCTTGTTCGCGGAATTGATGAGCAAGCTTGCCGATAGTCGTCGTCTTGCCGCTGCCGTTCACGCCGCAGACCAAGACGACATGCGGGCGATGGCCCGTATCGATCTCAAGCGGTTTCGTGACCGGTTCGAGAATGGCGGCGATATCATCGGCGAGTGCGCCGCGCACGGCCGTCTCGTCAACTTCTTTATCGAACCGTTTTGATGCGAGTCCGCCGGTCAGTTGCGCCGCTACCTTGGCGCCGAGATCGGCGGTGATGAGGATTTCCTCGAGCTCTTCGAGCGTGTCGCCCTCGAGTTTGCGTTTGGAGAGTAAGTCCGTAATGCCGCCGGTCAGCCGGTCCGATGTTTTCGAAAGGCCGGATTTGAGTTTCGAGAGCCAGCCGGATTTTTCTTGATTGCTCATGGTTAGGCCGCGCGTTGTTCCAACACATGCCCGGTTAACGACTCGCCGTCGATGCCCGAGATCCGGGCCTTGACGATCGAGCCGGGTGCGGCGTTATCGAGCCCGTGAACCGGCGCAAAATACGGGCAGTGACCTTGCGCGCCGTGATTGCCGATTTTTTCGACGAGCACATCGACATCCTGACCGATTTGACGGCTGAAGAAATCCCGTTGCGCGGTTTCACCGACGCGGCGCAGCGTTTGGGCGCGCTCCTTACGAACGGCTTCGGGCACGCTCGGCATGTTCGCCGCCGGCGTGCCGGGGCGTTCGGAATAGGGAAAAACATGTAGGAATGTCAGGCCCATGTCTTGAACGGCGTTCAGCGTGTTGTCGAACATGGCATCCGTCTCGGTCGGAAAGCCGGCGATGATATCCGCACCGAACACTATGTCGGGCCGCGCGTGGCGCAGACGTTCGCAGGTATCCATTGCGTCTTGGCGCGAATGACGCCGCTTCATGCGTTTCAAAACCATATCGTCGGCGGCCTGCAGGCTGAGATGCGCGTGCGGCATTAAGCGGGGCTCCTCGGCGAAGACCGCGAGCAGCGTATCGTCGATGGCGGCCGGATCGAGAGTCGAGAGACGCAGCCGGTACAGCTCGGGAACCTCGTGCAGGATTTTTTGCACCAAGTCACCCAAGCGGGGTTTGCCGGCAAGATCGGAGCCATAGGAGCAGATGTCGACCCCGGTCAGCACCGCTTCCTTGTAGCCGTTGCCGACCAGCGTGCGGACATGATGTACGAGATCGTCGGCGGGCACGCTTCGGTTCGGTCCGCGCGCGAACGGGATGATGCAGAACGTGCAACGGTGATCGCAGCCTTGCTGGATTTGCACGAACGCGCGGGTCCGGCTTTCGAATCCGTCGAGCAGGTGCCCCGCCGTTTCGGTCACGGTCATGATATCGGTGACGTCGATCGCTTCGTTGCGTCCTTCGATATAAGACCGCGGGTTGAGTTTTTCCTCGTTGCCGATGACCCGGTCGACTTCGGGCATGGCGGCATAGGTGTCCGGATCGAGTTGTGCCGCGCAACCGGTCACGATGATGGTGGCATTGGGATTGTCACGGCGCAGCTTGCGGATGGATTGGCGGGCTTGGCGTTCGGCCTCGCGGGTCACCGCGCAGGTGTTGACGATCAGCGCATTCTGCAGGCCCGCCGCGCGCGCGTGCTTGCGGATCACTTCGGATTCCAAAGCGTTCAATCGGCAACCGAAGGTGACGACATCCGTTTGCTTCATCGTGTTTCCGATCCGGATAATGCGGCGAAATCGACGGTGCCGGTAAAACTCGTGGCGACAGGCCCGGTCATCATCACGTGATTGTTCTCGAGCCATTCGATTTCGAGTGTGCCGCCGTCGAGCATGATCGAGGCCTTGCGCCCGGTCAAGCCGCGCCGGTGCGCCGCGACCAGGGTCGCACATGCGCCCGTGCCGCAGGCTTGCGTGATGCCGGCACCGCGTTCCCACACACGCAAACGAATTTTATCGGGCGAGATCACTTGCGCGGCCTCGACGTTGGTGCGCTCGGGAAAAAACGGATGATGTTCGATTTCGGGGCCAACGGTTTCGAGATCGATTGCTTCGGCATCGTCGACGAAAAAGACCGCATGCGGGTTGCCGACGTTGACCGCGACCGGGTCCTTCAGATCGCCGCGCGAAAACGACAAATGCAGCGTGTCGGTTTCCTCGGCGAGCGGAATTTCGTTCCATTCGAGTTTCGCCGGCCCCATATCGACGGTGACGTTGCCGCCGTTCGCGGCTTTCGCGTTCAACAAGCCCGCGCCGGTCTCAAGCACGATTTCCTGTTTGCCGGTTTCCGCCATGAGCAGCGAGGCGATACAGCGCGAGGCGTTGCCGCACGCCATGACCTCGCCGCCGTCGGCGTTATGGATGCGCATGAAGGCATCGGCACTTTTATCCCGCGCGGGTTCGATCACGATCACCTGATCGCAGCCCACGCCGGTGTGCCGGTCGGCGAGCGCGCGCGCTTGTTCCGCGCTCAAGGCGATCCCATTTTGGCGGCCGTCCAGCACGACGAAATCGTTGCCCAAGCCGTGCATCTTGATGAATGTTTGCTCGCTCATGGGGGGCATATAGGAGCGGATTGGCCTTCAAGTCCACCCGTTTCGGGGAATTGAAGCTATCCGTGCCGTTTGGCCAGGGTGCGAAACGCCTGCATATGAAACCGGGCCTGGGCGGGCGCGTATATATAGTCGCGTCCGATGGGGCAGGCCCGGCGCGCGGCACAGCCGTGACCGAGGCAATCTTCGCCTTGAGAAGCTGCGATATGATCGAGACAGACCGGCACATCGTAGGCATCGGGTTTAAAAGCCCCGACTGGGCAGGTCGTGAGGCAAGGTTTATCCGCGCAGGTCTCGCACGGGTTCGGTGCATCGTTTCTCGCGGGAAGATCGATGGGTGTGTCGAATAAAAGCGCCGCCCGATAGGCGTGCCAAAGACCGTATTCGGGATGAATGAGCGAGCCGATCGGTGCGGGGAAGACCGGCTCGCATCGTTGCGCCCATCGCTGAAACGGCCAATGGGGCGGGCCGTCGAACGGAAACAATGCACGCGCGTTAAACTGGGTTGCGATGGCCGCGACGGTTTTTTCCGTCCAGGTATCGAGCGTGTCTTCCGTGCGGTTTTCAAACGCTTGCCACAGATCCGGGCCGGCGTTGCCGATGAGAATAACCGTCGCCGGATCGCCGGGAACGGCATCATCGGGGCCGGGATGAAACCCGCCGCGGACCAGCAGTCCTCTCGCAACGGCGGCTTCGGCGATATCGTGAAAAGAAGACGACGGCATGCATCCTTTCGAACACATGCCGCCGTTGATTGCAACGAATAGCCAGAGGGGGGAGGATCGGCTATTCGGCTGCAAAGCCTTTAGGGAGACCGGTGCTATGCGAGATCGAACCGGTCCGCGTTCATGACCTTGGTCCAGGCGGCGACAAAGTCGTTGACGAACTTTTCTTCGCTGCCGTCTTGGGCGTAGACCTCGGCGTAGGAACGCAGGATCGAGTTGGACCCGAAGACGAGGTCGATGCGCGTCGCCGTCCATTGGGTTTTGCCGGTTTTGCGCTCGACGATGTCGTAAAGATTTTTGCCTTTGGGCTTCCACGCGTAGGCCATGTCGGTCAGGTTGACGAAGAAGTCGTTCGTCAACGCGCCTTCTTTCTCGGTGAACACGCCGTGCTTGGTGCCGCCATGGTTGGTGCCCATCACGCGCATGCCGCCGATGAGTACGGTCATTTCTGGGGCGCTCAGTCCCATCAACTGGGTACGGTCCAGCATCAGTTCTTCGGCCGAGACGGCATAGTCCTGCTTGAGCCAGTTGCGATAGCCGTCGTGGATGGGCTCGAGCGGAGCGAACGAGTCGGCATCGGTCGTCTCGTCGGTCGCATCGCCGCGGCCCGGCGCGAACGGTACCGTGACATCGAAACCGGCGGCCTTGGCGGCCTGTTCAATACCGACGTTACCGGCCAGCACAATCACGTCCGCGACACTTGCACCGGTTTCGGCGGCAATCGGTTCCAGCACGCCGAGCACGTTGGCCAGGCGGGCGGGCTCGTTGCCTGCCCAATCCTTTTGCGGTGCGAGACGGATGCGCGCACCGTTCGCACCACCGCGCATGTCGGAACCGCGAAACGTGCGCGCACTGTCCCACGCGGTTGCGACCATGTCGGCGACGCTTAAACCGCCCGCCGCGATCTTGGCTTTGACGGCGTCGACGTCGTAATCGGTCGGACCTTCGGGGATCGGATCCTGCCAGATTAAATCCTCTTGCGGCACGTCGGGGCCGACGTAACGCGTTTTCGGTCCCATGTCGCGGTGGGTCAGTTTGAACCAGGCGCGCGCAAAGGCATTGCGAAACGCATCCGGATCTTTTTGGAACCGCAAGGAGATTTCGCGGTAAATCGGATCCATCTTCATCGCCATGTCGGCGTCGGTCATGATCGGCTTGCACTTGATCGAAGGATCTTCGACGTCCACCGGCATGTCTTCTTCGGCGATATCGACGGGTTCCCACTGGTTCGCGCCCGCCGGACTCTTTTTCAGTTCCCAGTCGTATTTAAACAAGAGATCAAAATAGCCGTCGTCGAACACGGTCGGATGGGTCGTCCAGGCGCCTTCGATGCCGCTGGTGACGGCCTCGCGGCCGACACCCGAACCATTCGGATTACGCCAGCCGAAACCTTGTTCTTCGACATCGGCTCCTTCCGGCTCCGGGCCCAACTTGCTGGCATCGCCATTGCCATGCGCTTTACCGACGGTGTGACCACCCGCGGTTAAGGCGACGGTTTCCTCATCGTCCATGGCCATGCGCGCAAAGGTTTCGCGAACGGCCTCTGCCGTCTTCAAAGGATCGGGTTTGCCGTCGACGCCTTCCGGGTTGACGTAAATCAGGCCCATCTGTACGGCGGCCAATGGGTTTTCGAGCGAGGTTTCATCGCCGGCTTTTGCATAGCGGTCTTTGCCGAGCCACTCTTTTTCCGCACCCCAATAGGTGTCTTTTTCGGGGTGCCAGATATCTTCCCGGCCAAATGCAAACCCGAAAGTTTTTAAACCCATGGATTCATACGCAATGGTGCCGGCCAGGATGATCAAATCGGCCCAGCTGATCTTGTTGCCGTATTTCTTTTTGATCGGCCACAACAAACGCCGAGCCTTATCAAGGCTGGCATTGTCCGGCCACGAGTTCAACGGGGCGAAGCGCTGATTGCCGGTACCGCCGCCGCCACGGCCATCAGAAATTCGATACGAGCCCGCAGCGTGCCAGGACATGCGAACCATCAAGCCGCCGTAGTGACCCCAATCCGCCGGCCACCAATCCGACTTCGATGTGCTGGCGGCGGTATTACCGCCGTGCATGACCGGGCATTTCATCTCATTCATTGGTTCGCTCCTTGTTGCGGCCTTATTAATTTAGAATTATTCTAAATTATGTTTATCTGGCCGCGTCCGGCTGGTTTTTTGCGGGTTCCGGCGATTCAAACGCTTGACGGGAACGGCCCGGATCCCTAGATTGCGCCCCCTAAACAAGGGCTCCACGGAAGGGGCTCCGCCAGTCCGCGAGTTTCGCGCACTGGCAATTTTTGTTGCCCGGAGACGGGCACGGAGTTGAGACGGATCAATGTTTGACGGCTTATCGGATCGCTTAAGCGGCATTTTCGACGGACTGACCAAGCGCGGGTCTTTAAAAGAGTCCGACGTCGAAGCAGCCATGCGCGAAGTGCGGATCGCACTTCTTGAGGCCGACGTCGCGTTGCCGGTGGTTAAGGATTTCATCGACGCGGTTAAAAAAGAAGCCGTCGGTCAGGAAGTGCTGCGCAGTGTGACCCCAGGCCAGATGGTGATCAAAATCGTTCACGATCATTTGGTCGAGGTTTTAGGTCCGGAAAACGAAGCGATCAATCTCGCCGACAATCCGCCCGCGGCGGTGTTGATGGTCGGCCTGCAGGGCTCGGGTAAAACCACCACAACGGCGAAGCTGGGCCGTCATCTCACGATCCGCGAAAAGAAAAAAACATTGATGGCGTCGCTCGACATTTACCGCCCGGCGGCGCAACAGCAATTAAAAGTCCTCGGCGAGCAAACCGAAATCCAAACGCTTACCCCGGTCATGGGCGAATTGCCCGTCGCGATTGCACAACGGGCGATGGACACGGGCCGCAAGGAAGGTTTCGATGTGGTTTTGCTCGATACCGCGGGCCGGGTAACGCTCGATGAAGAGATGATGGCCGAAGTTGCCGCTGTGCGCGACGCGGTACAGCCGACCGAAGTCTTGCTCGTTGCCGATGCGCTGACCGGTCAGGACGCCGTGAACACGGCTGCGGCGTTTCAAGAAAAAACCGGCGTCACCGGGATTGTTCTCACGCGGGTCGATGGCGACTCACGGGGCGGTGCCGCCCTTTCCATGCGTGCGGTCACGGGCTGTCCGATTAAGTATCTCGGCGTCGGTGAAAAAGTCGAAGATCTCGAGGCCTTTAATGCCGAACGACTGGCGGGGCGCATTTTCGGTATGGGCGATGTGGTTGGCTTGGTCGAAAAAGCATCCGAAGTCGTCGACAAAGAAGAAGCCGATAAGCTCGCAAAGAAAATGCTCAAGGGCCAATTCACGCTGGAAGACATGGCCGAGCAGCTCAAGCAAATCCGCAAGATGGGCGATATGGAAGGCCTGATGGCAATGCTGCCCGGTGTTGCAAAAATTAAAAATCAAATCGCCAATCAGGGCATCGACGATTCCCTGATCAAGCGCCAAGAAGCGATTATTTTATCCATGACGCCGAAAGAACGGCAAAACGCCAACATCATTAAGGCTTCCCGAAGAAAAAGAATCGCGTCCGGTTCCGGCACGTCCGTGCAGGAAGTCAACAAAGTGCTCAAACAACACAAGCAAATGAGCGCGATGATGAAGAAGATGGGCAAAAAAGGCATGAAAGGTTTGATGGGTGGGCTTGGCGGAGTCGGGCCAGGCGGGTTGCCGCCCGGCATGATGCCGCCCATTGGTCGCTAAACAGTGGCCGTTAAACGGCGGCCGCTAAACGAAACGTACGAATATTGAAATGAATTACTTTTTAAACTGAGGAGAAAAGAAAAACAGATGTCCGTAAAAATCAGACTATCCCGGGGCGGTGCGAAAAAACGCCCGTTCTATCGAATTGTCATCGCGGATTCACGCATGCCGCGTGACGGCCGCTATGTCGAACGTGTCGGCACGTTTAATCCGATGGTGCCGAAAGATCACGACGACCGGCTCAAGTTCAATGAAGAACGGATCAAGTATTGGCTCGGCGTTGGTGCGAAACCAACCAATCGGGTCGCTCGTTTTCTGAGTGAGCACGGCTTGGTCGAGAAGCCGGCCATTTACGATCAAACCAAACAAGACAAGCCGCGCAAGAAAACGCTCGAACGCATGGAAGCCAAAGCCGAAGAGGAAAAGGCGAAGGCGGAAGCGGCTGCTGCGGAAGAAGCCGCCGCAGCGGATGCCCCAGCTGAGGATGCAGCATCTGAAGATGCGCCGGCTGAAGAGGCGGCTGCTGAAGAGGCGAAGGAAGAAGCCCCCGCCGAGGAGCCGAAAGAAGAAGCCGCGGAAGAAACCAAGGAGGAGGAAAAAGCCGACGGATAATCCCACTGATTAGCCTGGTGCCTAAATGACCATGCCGGCACAAAACGCTCGCCTCGTTTGCTTAGGAGTCATTACCGGTTCCCGGGGTCTTAAGGGTGAAGTTCGCATCAAAAGCTTTACCGCCGACCCGGACGACATCGGTGCCTATGGGCCGCTCCTCGACAAAGAAGGTAAGCAGACTTTCGAGTTTAAGGTTGTCGGTTCCGCCAAGGGTCAGCTGATTGCGCGCATCGACGGTGTCAACGATCGCAGCGCCGCCGACGCTTTGAAAGGAACCGAGCTTTATATCGAAAGGAGCGCGTTGCCGGAGCCTGAGGACGATGAATTTTATCATCAGGATCTCATCGGGCTTCGTGTCCGGCTGAAAGACGGCAGTGACGTGGGAACGGTCAAAAGCATCGAGGATTACGGCGCCGGGACGCTGCTGGAGATCGAGACCGCTATGGAGCGTGGGGATATCGCACCGGTTTTCATGGTGCCCTTTACCCGAGAAGCGGTGCCGGAGGTGGATTTAAAGGCCGGTTTGATCGTGATCGATCCGCCGCCCGGGATCATGGAGCCACCCAAAGCCGACGAGCAAGCCGGCGAGCAAGAGTTAGACGAGAACGAAGATAACGAGAGAGGTTGAGTAAAGGTTTTAAAGATGGCGCATAAGGATTCCGTGGCGAAACCGGCTTGGTCCGCGGTGGTGGTGACGCTGTTTCCGGAGATGTTTCCGGGGCCGCTCGGTCACTCCCTGGCCGGGAGGGCGCTGGAAGACGGGATTTGGGCGTTGGAAACGGTGGACATTCGTGAGTTTGCGCGCGATAAACACCGCACCGTCGACGACGCTCCCTTTGGCGGCGGCCCTGGGATGGTGATGCGCCCGGACGTTGTCGATGCGGCCCTCGCCGCAGCGCAAGAACGGATGCCACGAAATGACGCGGCGCCGTTGATTTATCTGACCCCGCGCGGGGCACCCTTAAACCAAGCGCGGGTGAAGCAACTGGCTGACGAACCAGGCATCGTTCTGTTGTGCGGCCGGTATGAGGGTGTCGATCAGCGGGTGTTGGAAGCCCGCAACATGGAGGAAATCAGCCTCGGCGATTATCTCCTATCGGGTGGCGAGCCCGCGGCCATGGCATTAATTGATGCATGTGTCCGTTTACTGCCCGATGTGATGGGCTCGGCAGAGTCGTTGGATGAGGAGAGTTTTGAAGACGGATTAATAGAGTACCCGCAGTTTACACGGCCCCAGACTTGGCAGGGCCAAACGGTACCCGAAATTTTAACATCGGGTCATCACGAGAAAATCAAGGCTTGGCGTCGGGCACAGGCCGAGGCGATTACCAAGGAACGCCGTCCGGATCTCTGGGCCCGTTATAAAGACGTTTAAGCCGCAACCTCTCAGGTGGAGGAAAGTAATATGAATGTGATTGAAGAACTGGAAAAAGAACACGTCGGCGAATTAACTGCCGAAAAAAATGTGCCGGAATTTTCCGCCGGCGATACGTTGCGCGTCAGCGTGAAAGTCGTTGAAGGAGAACGCGAACGGATTCAGGTGTTCGAAGGCGTTTGCATCGGCCGTAAAAACGCTGGGCTGAACTCTTCGTTTACCGTCCGTAAGATCTCCTACGGCGAAGGCGTCGAACGGGTGTTCCCGCTGTATTCACCAAGCGTCGCGGCGATCGAAGTGGTGCGCCGGGGTGATGTCCGCCGGGCCAAGCTGTATTACCTGCGCGGCCGCCGCGGTAAATCGGCCCGGATTTCCGAAAAGACCGACGGTTTTGCCGCGAAATTAACGGCGCAGGATAAACAGGCCGGTGCCGAAGCCCGCGCTGCCGCGAACGCTGCTAAGTCGGCGCGCAAAGCGAAAAAGGATAAAGTCGAAGTGCCGGAAGAAGGTACCGCCGAAGAAGTGACCGAGGAAACGGTTGCGCCTGAGGTTGCAGAAGCGAAATCGGAAGGCAAAGGTGACGCACAAACCGCCGAAAAGCCTGAAGAAAACAAAGAAGAGAAGTAAGCGTATCCGCAAAATAGCGAATACGACCTGGGAGAAGAGCCATGGCTAAACCGCAAACCCTGTTCGATAAAATATGGGACAGCCACCTCGTCGATGTGCAAGACGATGGCACCTGTTTGTTGTACATCGACCGTCATCTCGTGCACGAGGTCACCTCGCCGCAGGCTTTCGAAGGCTTGCGCGATGCGAACCGCAAAGTCCGGCGTACGGACTTAACGCTGGCGGTTGCCGATCACAATGTGCCGACCACGGATCGTTCTTCGGGAATCATCGAAAATGAAGAGTCCCGCATTCAAGTCGAAGCGTTGCAGCAAAATTGTAAGGATTTCGGTGTCACGCTTTATGACATGGACGATATCCGCCAAGGCATTGTGCATGTAATCGGCCCGGAACAGGGTTTCACGTTGCCGGGCGCAACGATCGTGTGCGGCGATTCCCATACCGCGACCCACGGTGCCTTCGGCGCACTCGCTTTCGGTATCGGGACCTCCGAGGTCGAACATGTATTGGCGACGCAAACATTGCTGCAAAAGCCGGCTAAGAATATGCGTATTACCGTCGATGGTGAATTGGGTTTCGGCGTGACCGCGAAAGACGTGATTTTGGCAATCATCGGTAAAATCGGCACCGCCGGCGGCACCGGCCATGTCGTCGAATATGCCGGTTCCGTCGTGCGTGGGCTCTCAATGGATGGCCGTATGACGGTGTGCAACATGACAATCGAAGCAGGCGCGCGTGCCGGTTTGGTGGCGCCCGACGAGACGACGTATGAGTACCTGAAGGGCCGTCCGATGGCACCGAAAGGCGGTGCCTGGGAGCAAGCGGTTGCGTATTGGCAGACACTGCCGTCCGACGAGGGCGCGAAATACGACACCGAAGTGACACTCGATGCCAAGGACATCGCGCCGCAAGTGACCTGGGGCACGAGCCCGCAGGACGAAGCGCCGATTACCGCAAGCGTGCCCGATCCCGCGAACGAAAGCGATGAAGGCAAGCGCCAGAAAATGGAGCGTGCGCTCGAATACATGGATTTGAAGCCGGGCACGCCGCTGACGGAAGTCAAAATTGATCGTGCTTTTATCGGTTCGTGCACCAATTCGCGCATTGAAGACCTGCGTGCGGCGGCCGAGGTTACCAAAGGCCGCAAAGTGGCATCCCACGTCAACGCACTCGTCGTGCCGGGCTCGGGCTTGATCAAAGAACAGGCTGAACAAGAAGGCCTGGATAAAATTTTTATCGAAGCCGGCTTCGAATGGCGCGAGGCGGGTTGCTCGATGTGCCTCGCCATGAACGCTGACCGGTTAGAGCCGGGCCAGCGTTGCGCGTCCACCTCGAACCGTAATTTCGAAGGCCGTCAGGGCCGCGGCGGGAGAACACATCTCGTCAGCCCGGCGATGGCGGCGGCGGCGGCAATCAACGGGCGTCTCAGCGATGTCCGCGAGATGATGAAATAGGAGACGGATGATGGAAAAATTCACAACCCTCACCGGTGTCGCGGCTCCCATGCCGATGATTAACATCGACACGGATATGATCATCCCGAAACAGTTTCTCAAAAGCATTAAGCGTACCGGTTATGCCGAGCAGCTGTTTTTCGAATTGCGCTATGACGACGACGGCAACGAGATCGAAGATTTCGTTTTGAACAAACCCGCTTACCGGGAGTCCAAAATCATCGTCGCCGGCGAAAACTTCGGCTGCGGGTCCTCGCGCGAACACGCGCCTTGGGCGTTGCTGGATTTCGGTATCCGCTGCGTGATCTCCGAAAGCTTCGCTGATATTTTCTATAACAACTGTTTCAAGAACGGTATCCTGCCCATCAAGCTGCCGAAGGAAGATGTCGCCAAGCTGATGGACGACGCGGAGCGCGGTGCCAACGCCACCATGACGGTCGACCTTGAGAAGCAGGAAATTACCGGCCCGGACGGCGGCGTGATCAAATTCGATCTGCATCCGTTCTTAAAAGAGTGCCTGCTTGAGGGTCTCGACGATATCGGTCTCACGATGAAGAAGGTCGATAAGATCGATACGTATGAATCCAAACAACAAGCCGCCCAGCCCTGGCTGAGCGCATCATAGTCTAAATACGTAAATAACAATCACACGAACGAGAGAGGGAGCGGACGCATGCCCGCGAATAAGAAACTGTTGATGTTGCCCGGCGACGGGATCGGCCCCGAAGTGATGGGCGAAGTGAAACGCGTCATCGATTGGATGGATAAGCGCCGTACGGTGAGTTTCGATATCACCGAGGGCCTCGTTGGCGGCAGTGCGTACGATGCGCACGGCACGCCGCTCGCCGATGAAACCATGAACGAAGCGCTTGGCGTCGATGCGGTGTTGTTGGGCGCTGTCGGCGGCCCGAAATGGGAAACGTTGCCGTTCGAGGTGCAACCTGAACGCGGCCTCTTGCGTTTGCGCAAGGAGATGGACCTGTTTGCCAACCTCCGCCCGGCGGTGGTGTTCGATGCGCTGGCCGAGGCGTCCACCTTGAAACTCGACGTGGTCAAAGGCCTCGACATTATGATCGTGCGCGAACTCACCGGCGGCATTTACTTCGGTGACCCGCGCGGCATCGAAACACTGCCCGACGGTCAGCGCCGCGGTATCAACACGCAAGTCTACACGACAAACGAGATCAGACGTGTTGCGCGCGTCGGATTTGAATTAGCGCGTAAGCGCTCAAACCGTTTGTGCTCGGCGGAAAAAGCCAACGTCATGGAAGCGGGCGTGTTGTGGCGCGAGGAAGTCACGAAATTACACGAAGAAGAATTTTCCGACGTCGAGCTCACCCACATGTACGCCGATAACGCGGCGATGCAGTTGGTGCGCAACCCGAAACAGTTTGATGTCATTGTGACCGATAACTTGTTCGGCGATATCCTTTCGGACGAAGCCTCCATGTGCACGGGCTCGCTCGGCATGTTGCCGTCGGCCTCCTTGGGCGAAGCCGATTCCTCGGGCCGCCGTCACGCCATGTACGAACCGGTGCACGGTTCCGCCCCCGATATCGCGGGGCAAGGCAAAGCCAATCCGCTGGCGACATTACTCAGCTTCGGGATGTGCCTGCGCTATTCCTTCGACATGATGGACGACGCTGACTTGATCGATCAGGCCGTGCAGAACGTGCTCAACGCGGGCCTGCGCACGGCGGACATCATGGAAGCGGGTAAGAAAGAGATTTCGACCGCGGAAATGGGTGAAGCCCTCTTAGCCGAACTCGATAAACTCGCCGCATAGTTCGTATTTCCCCGGAATCGCCGGGAAATTCTTGAAAATTGGGGCTAAGGCGCGTATGTGAAGGCCCTCAATTCAGGAGTGAAGGACAATGGGTTACAAAGTCGCCGTTATCGGCGCGACCGGCAATGTCGGGCGCGAAATTTTGCAGATCATGGCCGAACGGGAGTTTCCGGCCGATGAAGTGATTGCACTCGCTTCGGAACGCTCCGTCGGGCGCGAAATTTCCTATGGCGAAGACGATGTCCTCAAGGTCCATGATCTCGCGACCTTCGATTTCAAGGGCGTCGATCTTGCGTTGTCCTCGCCGGGCGCGAAGGTTTCCGCCGTACACAGTCCGCGTGCCGCCAAGGCGGGTACCGTCGTCATCGACAACACGTCGCATTTTCGCATGGACCCGGATGTGCCGTTGATCGTGCCGGAAGTAAACCCGCAGGCGATCGCCGGTTATACCAAGCGCAATATCATTGCCAATCCGAATTGCTCGACCATTCAAATGGTGGTGGCGATGAAGCCGCTGCACGATCTCGCGAAAATTAAGCGCGTTGTGGTATCGACTTACCAATCAGTGTCCGGCGCCGGCAAGGACGCGATGGACGAGTTGTTCAATCAGACCCGCGGCATTTATGTTAACGAGCCGGCAGAGAAGCTTCGGAAGAACTTTACCAAGCAAATTGCCTTCAACGTGATCCCGCATATCGATATTTTTATGGATGACGGTTCCACTAAAGAAGAATGGAAAATGGTGGCCGAAACCAAGAAAATTCTCGATCCGGATATCGATGTCACGGCGACATGCGTGCGCGCGCCGATCTTCATCGGTCACGCCGAAGCGGTGAACATCGAATTCGCCAAACCGATCAGCGAAGAAGAAGCCCGCAAGGCCCTGAAAAACGCCCCGGGTATCGTCGTTGTCGATCATCGCGCCGACGAGGGCTATGTGACGCCCCAGGAATGCGCCGGTGAGGATCCGGTTTATGTCAGCCGTATCCGCAAGGACCCGACGGTCAAAAACGGTCTTAATATATGGGTCGTCGCCGATAACCTGCGCAAGGGGGCTGCATTGAACACGGTGCAGATCGCCGAAGAACTCATCAAGTCCTACATGCAAAAAGCCGCCTAGGCGTAACGAACAAGGAACCGATCGCGATGGCCAGTACATCTCGCCCCCGTCGGAGTGTTTTATACATGCCCGGCGCCAACACCCGCGCCATGGAAAAGGGCCGTACGCTTCCTGCCGATGTGTTGATTTTCGATTTGGAAGATTCGGTGGCCCCCGATGCGAAAGCGGAAGCGCGGCAAAACATCGTCGATGCGGTAAAGGAAGGCGGCTACGGCAAACGCGAAATCGTCGTGCGCGCCAACGCGCTCAATACACCGTGGGGGAATGAAGACGTCAGCACACTCGCAAGTTGTGGTGCCGATGCGATGCTCATGCCGAAAGTGGAAAGTGCGGACACGGTGCGTCAGGTTGCCGCGCTGATGGAAGCGAACGGCGCGCCCGACGACATGGCGATCTGGTGCATGATCGAATCGCCGCGTGGCGTGCTGCATGCCGAAGAAATTGCCGATGCGTCCCCGCGCATGGGGGCATTGATTATGGGGACGGCCGATCTCGGCAAGGAATTGCACGCTGCCGACACCCTGGACCGTATTCCGTTTTTAACCTCGCTGCAGCTTTGCGTTCTTGCTGCGCGCGCCGCCGGCATTTCGATTTTGGATGCGGTGTATTTCGATCTCAATGACGATGAAGGCTTCGCGCAATCGTGCAAGCTCGGCAAGGATCTTGGTTTCGACGGTAAAACGCTGATCCATCCAAAAACCATCGCCGAAGCGAATAAAGCATTTGCGCCGAGCGAAGAAGAAATCGCCTGGTCGAAAAAAATCATGGCGGCACACGAAGAGGCGCTCAAGGAAGGCAAGGGTATTGTGCTAGTCGATGGGAAGCTCATCGAAAATCTTCATGTTATTGCCGCGCAACGCATGGTTGCGATGGCCGATGCCATTAAAGAGTTGGAAGCGGACGCTTCTTAAGTTTTCAGGAACGTATTAAAAGGATCAAACGATGCCCGAAGCCCTGAACGGTTTGCGCATCGTCGAGGCATCCGCCTTTATCGCGGCACCCTTGGCCGGGTTGCAGTTGGCGCAGATGGGCGCGGACGTTATTCGCATCGATCCGATCACGGGCGGTTTGGACCAAGGCCGCTGGCCGGTCACGAAAGACGGCAAAAGCCTTTATTGGGCCGGTCTTAATAAAGGTAAGCGTTCGGTCCTCATCGATACCCGCAAACCGGAAGGTCAGGAGCTGGCGACGCGAATTATTTCTTCACCGGGCGATGACGCGGGCATCCTGCTGACAAATCTTCAGGCCAAGGGATGGCTTGCCTATGAGGCGCTTAAACAACACCGCGAAGATTTGGTGATGATGCATATCGTCGGTAACCGGGATGGCTCGGTCGCCCTCGATTATACGGTCAATGCGGCAGCCGGCTTTCCGTTCGTCACCGGGCCTGAAAATCACGATGGGCCGGTTAATCACGTATTGCCGGTGTGGGACATCGTCGCCGCCTTTGCCGCCGTGAACGGCCTTTTGGTCGCCGAACGTCACCGCCGCGCGACGGGTGAGGGCCAGTATGTTTGTGAGGCTTTGTCCGACACGGCGTTTTCGATGTTGAGCCATCTCGGTCTGATCGGTGAGGTGCAGGTGAACAACGACGAACGCCCGCGTCTCGGCAATCATGTGTACGGATCTTTCGCCCATGATTTCGAAACGAAAGACAATCGCCGTGTCATGGTGACCGCATTCACGCCGCGCCACTGGCAGGCGCTCGTGAGCGCAACCGGCACTCAAGAACAAGTCGAAAGTTTGGAGCAGGGCGGCGGTTACGATTTGAACCGCGAGGAGGACCGGTTTGACGCCCGCCGGGATATCGAAAAAATATTTACCCCGAAATTCCGCGCTATGACGTTTCAAGAAGCCTGCGCGGCATTGGAGCATGCGGGCGCGTGCTGGGGGCCGTATCAAACGTTCAGTCAAGCGGTCACCGAAGACGAACGGATTTCAGAGGCCAACCCGATGTTTTCGACCATCGATCAACCGGGTATCGGTGCGATGTTAAGTGCCGGTGCGTTGGCGGACTTTTCGGCATTGCCGCGACAGCCGGCGAAGCCCGCGCCTCTGTTCGGCGAACATACCGAAGAAGTGTTGTCTGATGTTGCCGGTTTGGATTCTACGGAAATCGGTAAACTGTTCGATGCGGGCATTGTGGCCGGTCAAAAATAAACCCGAAAACGGTCTGCTAGTAGAAAGCGGACATGATTGAGGCGTCAGGTATGCAGGTCCTGGGACACCCACATAGCGCGCCGCCGAAACGGTACTCCTGACGCCTCTATCAAGGAGCCGGCCAGGCTCCATATACTCAAAAACGTACCCAAGCCCCTCTCAACTGGTACACCCTGGGCAGAGAACAAACCAGAAAAGCAAGGCCGTGATTTACCCGGCGAACCGGCGAAATAAATTCCGCTGGCCCATGAATAAATCAAGGTCGTTGAAAACCGGACGTTCGGGTTATGGCGTGCGTAAAGACCGAAGCCCCGAACCGTTAAGACGAACTGCCAAAACCAAAGTTGAGACAGACCGTTCAGCGGCCCTTGCAGTCCATCGATGGGCCCGATGAACCACTTCCTCGACTGAAACGGTTTCCACCAGGGATAAGCCGCCTCAACCGATCCGCGCCTGTAACCGAAAGCCGATGGCCTCCAACCCGGCCTGTGATCTCTAAAAACGGCAAGCGTTCGTGAAGTTCCCAGACCGACGCTTTCGCGTACAAATTGCATCGTGAAAGTAATTCTGAGACGCTTCAATCAAATTTTCGGCGCGTCATTTAGATTTCTGTGCATAAGTAATTGAAGTTTTCACATTGGGTTCACACCTTATCCACATAGGTGTTCACACCTAAAAAAAACACAAAGCAAAACAACGTTTTGGTCCGGTATCTTTCATCCAAATTATGAAAAAATCGGTTTAGGAGGGCAGTCCGCCCAAAGAGACCGCAGAATCATGAGCTTGCAAAAACCTTTTCAGGCTACCGGCGTTGACTTGCCAAATCGGAGCGTATAAACGAAGTGATTGGAATACCTTAGAAGTTCACAGTCACAATAACCTCCTGAAGGCAGCCGCCCATGGACTCCCGCCAACGGCCTTTATCCCCTCATCTTGGAATTTACCGGCCGCAAATTACTTCGGTGCTCTCGATCCTCCATCGTTTGACGGGCGTCGCGTTAGCGTTCGGTGCCGTCTTGTTGACATATTGGTTGAGTGCCGGCGCATACGGTCCGGAGGCCTTTGCCCGGGCGCAAGAGTTCATGGGGTCCTGGTTTGGCCGTTCGATTTTACTCGGCCTCACATTTTCTCTTTTCTATCATCTTTGTAACGGCATCCGTCATTTAGCTTGGGATGCCGGTTGGGGATTTGAATTGCCGACTCTGCGCGCCACCGGTTGGATCGTTTTAATCGCTTCGGTCATCTTGACCGGCGTGACATGGGTGCTTGCCTATAAAGCCGCGGGGATATTGTGATGAGTATGCGTACACCCTTAAATCGCGCCCGGGGGTCCGGTTCGACCAAGGACGGCACCGGGCATTGGTGGGCGCAACGGCTTACCGGCGTCGCATTGGTACCGTTGACCCTTTGGTTTGTCTTTTCGGTTATTTCTTTGGCCGGTGCGGATTATGCCGCGTTTAAGGCATGGGCCGGCGATTACGGCCGGGCCGTTCTGCTGATTCTTTTGATTATTGCGATCTTTCATCATGCCCAACTGGGCCTGCAGGTTGTAATCGAGGACTATGTCCATAAAGAAGCAACCAAGGTTGTGATGATGGTTGTGATGAAATTCGCGGTTTATCTTTGTGCTGCCGGATGCTTGGTGGCGGTGCTGAAGTTCGCCCTGGGGAGCTAAAAATTAATGAGCACGAACGGCTACGAAATTAACGAACACACCTACGATGTCGTCGTGGTCGGCGCCGGCGGTGCGGGACTGCGTGCGACATTGGGCATGTCCGAAGCCGGTTTGAAAACAGCCTGTATCACGAAAGTATTTCCGACCCGCAGTCATACGGTCGCCGCCCAAGGGGGCATTAGTGCGGCCCTTGGGAATATGGAACCCGATAGTTGGGATTGGCACGTCTACGACACGGTTAAGGGTGCCGATTGGCTCGGCGATCAAGATTGTATCGAGTATCTCTGCAAGGAAGCCATTCCGGCAGTAATCGAGCTTGAGCATTACGGCATGCCGTTTTCGCGTACCGAAGACGGTAGAATTTATCAGCGTCCCTTCGGTGGCCATACCCGGGCCGGTGATCACAAGCCGGTGTCGCGTGCTTGTGCCGCCGCCGACCGGACCGGTCATGCGATGCTGCATACGCTTTATCAGCAGTCGCTTAAACACGAGACCGAATTTTTTGTCGAATATTTTGCGATCGATCTCATCATGGATGACGAAGGCGCATGCCGCGGCGTGGTTGCCTTGAACATGGATGACGGTTCCATTCATGTCTTTCGCGCCCAGATGACGGTCTTGGCGACCGGCGGTTACGGCCGTTCTTACTTCTCTTGCACCTCGGCCCACACCTGCACCGGTGATGGCAACGCCATGGCTGCACGCGCCGGATTGCCGTTGCAAGATATGGAGTTCGTTCAATTCCATCCGACCGGTATTTACGGTGCGGGCATGCTGATCACCGAAGGCGCGCGCGGCGAAGGCGGCTACCTGACTAATTCCGAAGGTGAGCGTTTCATGGAACGTCATGCGCCGACGGCGAAGGATCTCGCATCACGCGATGTGGTCAGCCGTGCGATGACGATCGAAATTCGCGAAGGCCGCGGCGTCGGACCCGACGGCGATCATATCTTCCTTCATCTCGAACATTTGGGTGAAGAGACGTTGAACCTGCGCTTGCCCGGTATCACGGAAACATCCCGTGTCTTTGCCGGTGTCGATGCGAGCAAGGAGCCGATTCCCGTCCTGCCGACGGTTCATTACAACATGGGCGGCATTCCGACCAATGTGTTCGGCGAGGTTCTGAACCCGACGGATCAGGATACCGAGGCGGTTTGCCCGGGCCTGATGGCGGTCGGCGAAGCTGCCTGCGTGTCGGTCCACGGCGCGAACAGGCTCGGCACCAACTCGTTACTCGATTTAGTCGTGTTCGGCCGTGCGGTGGCACACCGGGCTAAAGACATCTTGACGCCGGGGGCGAGTCATAAACCGCTGGCGAAAGATGCGGCCGATGCTGCGATTTCCCGTCTTGATCGTGTGCGAAATGCTAATGGCTCCATGCCGACGAGTGAAATTCGCTTGAACATGCAGCGGACAATGCAAAACGAAGCGGCCGTGTTCCGTACCAGTGAATCGTTAAAAGAGGGTGTCGATAAGATTTATCAAGTTGCCGAGTCGTTGCCTGAACTGAAGATCAGCGACCGTTCCTTGATTTGGAATTCGGATTTGATCGAGGCGCTGGAACTTGAAAACTTAATGGAATGCGCCAAGACGACGATGGTTTCCGCCGAAGCACGCCATGAAAGCCGGGGTGCGCATGCCCATGAGGATTATCCGAAACGGGACGACGAAAACTGGATGAAGCATACGTTGGCCTGGGTCGAGCAAAACGGCAAAGTTTCGCTGGGGTACCGGCCGGTACACACCTACACGCTCAGCAATGAGGTTTCTTATATTGAACCGGAAGAACGGGTCTACTAAAGGGCCGGGATTGGAACAACACAATGGTCGAATTATCGTTACCTGCAAATTCTAAGGTCACCGAAGGCAAAACCCATAAGGCGCCTGACGGTGCGACCAACATCCGCACGTTTAAGGTGTACCGTTACCATCCTGATGACGGCAATAATCCGCGGATCGATAGCTACGAAGTCGACATGGATCAGTGCGGACCGATGGTTCTGGACGCGTTGATCAAAATCAAAAGCGAGATCGATTCGACGTTGACCTTCCGCCGGTCCTGCCGGGAAGGGGTCTGCGGTTCGTGTTCGATGAATATCGATGGTGCGAACACACTGGCTTGCACCAAAGCGGTGTCGGATGTTTCGGGGGATGTGAAAATCTATCCGTTGCCGCATATGCCGGTGATTAAGGATCTGGTTCCTGATTTATCGATTCCTTATGCGCAGTACACGTCCATTAAACCGTGGCTGCAGTCCGATACGCCGCCGCCGGCCAACAGCGAACGCCGCCAAAGTATTGAGGAGCGGGAAAAGCTCGACGGTTTGTGGGAATGTATTTTGTGCTTTTGTTGTCAGACCAGCTGCCCCAGTTATTGGTGGAACGGTGATCGGTATCTCGGCCCGGCCATCTTATTGCAGGCCTATCGGTTCCTGGCTGATTCCCGAGATGAGTATGCCGGCGAACGCCTCGATGAGTTGGATGATCCGTTCCGGCTGTATCGCTGCCACACCATTATGAATTGCACCAATACTTGTCCGAAGAGTCTCAATCCCGGTCAGGCCATCGGCCAAATTAAGGAAATGCTGGCGAAGCGCCGCTAATCCACGCCGTTATTCAAGCGCAATTTCACCGTCAATCTGTTTATCCAATCCGATTTCCGTGATCGAAAGCTTGACGGTCGTTTTCAGGGTTTCATTACCGGTGAGTTTGCCGCTGTTGATGGCGGCGCGAACGGCGAGCTCGATCTCGCGCTGCGATGTGATCCCGACATTTTTCAGGAATTTCCTGATCTGTATATTTAGAACGTCTTCATCCATGGTTGCCTCCTGAGGCTGTTTGAAGCTGGAGCCGCTTATTGAAAGGATGCCGTTACATCCGGTGTTTGAGCGTTTTAATGGAACGTAAGGCATGCATGGGTTAGATACTAGTTTTTCGCCAATAGGCCTGTATTTCGTTAAAGTTTCCGTCCATGACATCGAGCCCTTTAAACGCATACCGAAAGCTGGTGGAAAGCGGCCGCCTGAAACCGGACCCGGCACAAGCAACGGCGGCTGAAAAGCTGCAGTCGTTGCACGATAGGTTGGCCGGGTATCGTCCGCGTGCGGCACGTTCCGGCTGGCTCACGCGATTGACGCAGCGTACCGCTTCGGAGGGTATGCCGCGCGGCATTTATCTTCATGGTGCGCCGGGCCGCGGCAAATCCATGCTTATGGACCTGTTTTTCGAGAGTGCGCCGGTCGAGCAAAAACGCCGGGTTCATTATCATGCGTTTATGAAAGACGTTCACGATCGGGTGAATAACTTTCGCCAGGCGGCAAAGGCCGGCAAAGTTTCGGGTAATGCAGACCCTATTTTGGCTTTATCGCGTGTGATCGCAGAGCGCGCATGGTTGCTGTGTTTCGACGAGTTTCATGTCACCGATATCGCCGATGCAATGATTTTGGGACGGCTTTTCGAATCGTTATTCGATTCGGGTGTAATTGTCGTTGCGACCTCGAATCGCCCGCCGGACGACCTTTACGAAGGAGGGCTGCAACGAAGTCGATTTTTACCTTTTATTGATCTGATCAAAAATCAGTTGGATGTTTTGGCCGTTGATGGCGACACCGATCACCGACTTGAGCAACTGCGGACCATGAACGTTTACCTAACACCGGTAAACGGCGAAACGGATCGGGAACTGGATCAAGATTTTCAGCGGTTAATTACCGGGTTTGAAGCTAAGCCAGAAACATTAGAAATTTACGGGCGTCAATTGACGGTGCCGAAAGCAGCGGAAGGCGTTGCGTTTTTCACCTTCGCCGATCTTTGCGAGACGGCCCTGGGAGCCGCGGATTACCTTGAGATTGCGGCAACCTATCACACGGTTTTTTTGGCTCGGATTCCGCGTTTGAATCCGGAACGAAGAGACGCGGCAAAAAGATTCGTGACGCTGATCGATGCGCTTTACGAGCACAAAGTGAATCTCATTTGCTCTGCAGAAGCGTCACCGAATCGTTTGTACGAATCCGGAATCGGTTCGTTTGAATTCGAAAGAACGGCATCACGATTGGTTGAAATGCAGTCAGAAGAATATATTTCATCACCGCACTTAATCACGCCGTAACGTTTTATTTACCAGTTTTTTAGACGAATTTCGTGTTGCACAGACGAAACACATCGCGCGTCAAATTTGCGAAAATGTTAGTAATACTTGCTAAATAAACAAAATTTCGTTAGTAACGCTTAATGATTCGCAAAAGCGAAGAATTGTTTTTTGGATTTTTTCAAGACTTTTAAGTAAAGCAAATGGCACGAAATAAAATAGCGCTTATTGGCGCAGGCAACATCGGAGGAACGCTCGCCCATCTTGTTGGGTTAAAAGAGCTCGGTGATGTTGTCTTGTTTGATATCCTCAAAGGCATTCCCCAAGGCAAGTCTCTCGATATTGCGGAGTCGTCTCCGATTGAAGGTTTCGATGCCCGTGTTGTCGGCGCTAACAGTTATGCCGGGATCAAGGGTGCTGATGTTGTCATCGTCACCGCCGGTGTGGCCCGCAAGCCTGGCATGAGCCGGGACGACCTGATCGGTATTAATACAAGTGTGATGGAGTCGGTCGGCGCGGGCATTAAAAAGAATTGCCCGGACGCATTCGTCATTTGTATCACCAACCCCTTGGATGCGATGGTCGGCGTGTTGCGCGAGGCTTCAGGCCTGCCGCACCGTAAAGTCGTTGGTATGGCGGGGGTCTTGGATTCGGCCCGGTTCAGCTATTTTCTGGCAGAAGAATTTAAAGTATCCGTTGAAGACGTCACAACGTTCGTGCTGGGCGGCCATGGCGATACGATGGTGCCGTTGCCCCGGTATTCCACGGTCGGCGGTATTCCGCTGCCGGACCTTATTAAAATGAAGTGGACCACGAAAAAACGCCTCGACGCGATCGTTCAGCGGACGCGCGATGGCGGTGCGGAAATTGTTGGTTTGCTCAAGACGGGTTCAGCTTTTTATGCACCGGCCAGTGCTGCGATCCAAATGGCCGAAGCTTATTTAAGAGACAAACGCCGTTTGCTGCCTTGCGCGGCTTATCTTAGTGGTGAATACGGCGTTAAAGGACTCTACGTTGGCGTGCCTTGTATTATTGGCGCCAAAGGCGTTGAGAAGGTTGTTGAAATCAATCTAAACCGGGAGGAGAGGGCCCAGTTCATGAAATCGGTTAACGCCGTTCGTGATCTTGTGGCTATCGCCAAAAAATTACGCCGCAAATCAGCCAAATCGAAGGCTGCGGTGGTAACGAGAGCTTCTGTGAAACGGAAGTCTAAACCCTGTAAACCCATTAATCCTGCCAAGTCCGCACCGTGATCAATGCTGCGGCCAGATAGGGGGACTTATCTATGGCGAAGAAAGCAAGACGTAGAAAAGTAAAGAAGACGGCTAAGCGCAAAGCGCCGAAGCGTAAGGCGACGAAGCGTAAAGCGACGAAGCGTAAGGCGACGAAGCGTAAAGCGACGAAGCGTAAAGCGACGAAGCGTAAAGCGACGAAGCGTAAAGCGACGAAGCGTAAAGCGACGAAGCGTAAAGCGACGAA
>Ga0181593_10000628_pt1 | contig 31009 bp, 29 predicted proteins | sample 071ome_19_FD_133756 | JGI IMG/M metagenome (GOLD analysis project Ga0181593, IMG submission 133756) | Coastal salt marsh microbial communities from the Groves Creek Marsh, Skidaway Island, Georgia - 071413AT metaG (megahit assembly) | ecosystem: Environmental > Aquatic > Marine > Intertidal...
CTCCCACGGCGTGACACACTGCGGCGGTGTTCGAGTACATCGTTCGGTTCGCCCGATACGCAGGCAACACCGCGCTGCTGATCGTCACCATGGTCACGGTCGGGGTTGCTGGACTGATCTTCGCTGAGACAGTGCCGGACAGGTGGGTGGTGGAGGTGCTCGAGGAGGCAGCGGCGAGCGGTGCGCTGACCCGTGCTGAGCAACCGTTCGACGATGCCGGCGCTCAGGTCGACCGTTGGAGCGAGTGCATCACCATGTCGGTTGGCCTGGGGGAGTCGGCCGGCCAGAGCATCCTCGACACTGCGGCGCTGGCGCCTCACCTCGGGCCCTGTCGCCGTCTGATCGACAATCTCAGCCCCTACGACGGTGCAACGGCAGCGGCGGCAAGCAGCACCTATCTGCGGTACTGGCACGGCTCGGTCGTGGTTGTCCGGCCGGTTCTCGCCGCTTTCGGGGTCGGTGGCATGCGCGTGGTTGGGATGCTGGCTGTCATTGTGAGCGGAGCTGCACTGGTCGGCGTTGTTCGTCGCCGGGTTGGTCTGGCGGCAGCCGTTGGTCTGGCTGCACCCGTTGTTCTCACCACGTCCGTCCTCTCTCTGCCAGGATCGATCCATCAGGCCCTCGCTTTTTCCGTGGGTGTCGGCGGAGCGGCGCTGGCCGCAACAGTGTCGGCCGGAGGCCTGTCTAGCTCCCGTGTTTGGTATCCCGCAGTCGCAGCGGGTGCTGCCTTCGTTTATGTGGATCTCCTGACGGTTGTACCTGGCCAGTGGGCTCTTCTTGCTGCGGGCGTTGGCACGATGGCGATGCGGGCTGGCCGGTCTATAGCAGCAACGGCTGGGTGGATGCTCCTGGCCGGCTGTGGCTGGTTGATTGGCTACGCCGGTATGTGGAGCGGCAAGTGGGTGTTCGCTGCGCTGATTGTTGGGCGGCGGCGGGTTGTTGACGATGTACGAAGCACGATTTCGCAACGACTTGACGGAGAGTCGGATTGGTCAGAGCCGGGGTTCGGGAGCGCAATCGGCAAGAACATCGAGCAGTTCGGCGATCGTCCGTTCGCGATCACACTCCTGGTGGTGATTCTCGCACTGGTTCTTGCCACTGTCGTCCGGCGTCCTGCTTCTGAGGTTGCAACCCGGAGTGTCGTTGCGTCGACGGCGCTGGTGCCGCTGATCTGGTTCGAGACACTTTCGAATCACAGCCAGATTCACGCCTGGTTTACCTATCGATCGATTCCGATGGCGTTGGGCATCGTGGCGATGGCGTTTCTCGCACGATGGTCGGATGGAGTTGATGGGGAACCGAATGTCGGCGCATCCGGGCCGCCCTCGTCCTAGTTCGGTCAACCTCGCGAGCGAGATGGGCGAGTGAACAACGCGCTCTCACTACCAGTGCCCCTTCGATGTCGATTGGGAAAGACCTGGCTCGGGCACTCTGGCGGGATTGTTCCAACCTTGCGTTGTGCTTTCGTTCGCCAGATTGCGGGAACGCGTGGTTTCCGGTTCGTTCTGAGAACCGGGCGGCCATCGGACCGGGTAGTGTCGCCGCCGATGGCGAAGCTGCGGTTCACCTTCGGGACGATGGGGTCGGGAAAGTCGACGCAGGCCCTGCAGATTCATCACAACCTTCGTGCTCGGGGCCTTTCGACGATTCTGATGACACAGCTCGATCGTCGTGAGGGGCGTGTGTCGAGTCGACTTGGAGTGTCTGCTGACGCCGAGATCGTCGGGCCCGGTACTGACCTCTTCGAACTTGTGCGGCAACGGGTGAAGTCGCTGGGCACGCTTCACGCCGTGATCTGTGATGAAGCTCAGTTCTATGAGCCGGTGCAGTGCGAGCAGTTGGCCCGGGTCGTCGATGAGCTGGGGGTCGACATCTATGCGTTCGGGCTCCTGACGACGTTCCAAGGGGTGATGTTCGACGGTTCGGCCCGGCTGATGGAGTTGGCTGACATGCGGACCGAGATCCAGGTCGAAGCCCGGTGCTGGTGTGGTGCTCGGGCGACGCACAACGCCCGCTTCGTCGATGGTGTTCAGGTGATTTCGGGGGCGACCGTCGTTGTCGGTGACACCACCGACGAGGCCGGCGGTTCGGCATCCGCCGCTGTGGCTGCAGTCACCTACGACCTGTTGTGCCGCGCTCACTGGATGGAGGGTGCTCGCGCTGCTCGCGGCGATCAGCTCGAACTCCTCGATGCCGACGATGCCCGCCCCGGCGATCGCCCCGATCGCAGTGGCCCGGTTGAGGTCGACCCGAACGCCGTGCCGACCCCTCTACACGCAACCCAGGCGCATGGCGCCGAAACCGCTGGAGACGACTCGTGATTCTCTCTGATCGAACCATCCGCGAGCAGCTCGATGCTGGCCGAATCATCATCGACCCGCTGGGGCCGAACAGCCTGCAGCCGTCGTCGGTCGACCTGCGGCTCGACCGGTTCTTCCGGGTGTTCAAGAACCACACGATGGGGTACATCGATGTGAAGGAGAACTTGGAGGAGCTGACCGAACTTGTCGAAGTTGAGGAGGCCAGCGACGAGCCGTTCATCCTTCATCCCGGCGAGTTCGTGCTCGGGTCGACGCTTGAGCGAGTTGCTGTGCCCGACGATCTCGTTGCCCGGCTCGAAGGGAAGTCGTCGCTGGGCCGTCTCGGGCTGCTCATCCATTCGACCGCCGGGTTCGTTGATGCTGGGTTCGACGGTCAGCTCACGTTGGAGCTCAGCAATGTCGCGAACCTTCCCATCACGCTCTACCCGGGGATGAAGATCGGGCAGATCAGCTTCCAGCAGATGACCACGCCAGCGGAGACGCCCTACGGGTCAGGCAAGCTGAAGTCGAAGTACAAGCACCAGCAGGGTCCGATGCCGAGTCGGTACTGGGAGAACTTCGACTGAGGGTCGCTGCGCCCGCCTGGCTCAGCGGTACTGCGTTGCGGTGATGATGCCGCCGAGGATCATGCCGAGCCCGAGCAGCAGGATGGCGTTGCTGGTGTCCCAGAACGATCCGACATAGTTGACGAGGATCGTCGCCACGCCAAGCCCCAACAGCCCGAACATCAGGCCGGCGACCCATGGCGGGCTGGGCTCCATGTCCTCGAAGCCAGTACTGCTGCCGAGGTCAGGTGGGGTGTAACCCTCGGGGCGGGTGCCTTTGGGGGTGACCCGGCCTCCCGAGACTCGGCGCTTGGCGGGCTTCTGCGACATGACGCAGAGGATAGGCATGTTCTCGGGCGATGGGGAATGACACGCGTGTGATTCTCCCCATACTTGTCCACAGGCTGTGGATAACAGATTGTGGGGCTTCAATCCTCGAGGGGAGCGACGAGATCCATGTCTTCGAGACAGTGGCGCGGCGGTTCAGGGTCTTCGTCCGGCGCAATCGTCATCCGGACCTCCGCTCCGCAAATCGCGCACCGGTACATGATCTTGACCTTGCGCAGTTCGCCGGCCGGGGGCGGCTCCGGGATCGGCTGGGCCATGCTCCGCAGGATGCGAAAGCCGGTACGCCAGATCAGCCAGGCGACGGCAGCCGCAATGACAATGTTGAGGATGCCGTACCCGAACAGTTCCACCGCGCCAGCCTAGAGGCGCTGCCAGACGCAACCAGCGGCGGCCCCGGCGCTGAGCCGAACGGCCGCCCCCGTGCGGTCACCGCCGTCACGGTGGAGTCCGTCGATGATGAGCCGCAGGTCTTCGGCGGCGGCGGCGTCCCCCACAGCAATCGTGCCGCCATCCCGGTCCACATCGTCGGGTGTGAGACCGGCGGCCTCAAGCGCGACCAGCGCAATCGATGCCGACGCAACCGCCAGGTCGAGCCGATCGGCGTGACGATGCCCGGCTGCGTGCAATCTTGCGAACGGTGCCGCCGGATCCAGTGGTGCGCCCGCTGTGGTGCCCGTCGACACGATTTCTCCGATGGCATCGCCCGAACCGAGGATCAGCACGCTCACGCCGTCGGCCGCCGGCGCAAAGCTGAGCGCAGTCGTGGCGCCGTCCACCTCGAAAATCGGTTCGAGATCATGGGTCGGCAACGAACGGACCTGATCGGAAATGATCGGCGTGCCCCGCTGGATTGCGGCGGCATCACTCGGTCGAGCACCAACCGGCACGATCCCTCCCGACGACGCGTTCCGCCGCTCGCACGATCGGCGCCCAAACGCGTCGTGAGCTGCTCGATCGATCCCGTACTGTGCGGCCGCTCGGTCGGCCGCAACGATTGGCGGGACGAGACCACCAACATCCGCATACCGAGTTGCCGGGCCTTCGCCCCAGGGCCGGCCGTACGTGCGCCCCAGAGCAGATGCGCCAGGCTGCACGATCGAGGCCGACGACATTCCGACGACGACAGCCGTGCCCACCCGACCGGCACTGATCGCATCGCATGCGGCAGCTAAGGCACTCATGCCGCTGTGTGGCGCTGCCTCGACAACCGTCCCAACGATGGTCTCGGGCCAGCCGGCCGCCAAGACAACAGCGCGAGCGGCATTGGCGCCCTGCGCGCCGACCGGCTCGTCACATCCAACCCAGACTCCGTCAATCGCTCCTGGGTCAACCGCGGCGCGCTCGACGGCGACCGCTGTGACCTCGGCGGCCAGGTCGACCGGGTGCCATCCGGCCAGTGCCCCGTCGGCAACGGCGAAGGGACTGCGCACCGCAGCGAGGATTGGGACCGGCATGACGTGAGTCTTCTACACTGCGCGGCCGGAAGGGAGATCCCAATGTCCACCGTCGTGCTCGCCCAGAACATGATCGTCGATGCTGATGCAGCCAGCCTCGGGCTGCTGGTGCTCCGCGTGTGCGCAGGCGTTGCGATGGCCGCCCACGGCTACCAGAAGTTCTTCAAGGGCGGAAAGATTTCCGGCACCGCTGGTTGGTTCGATTCGATGGGGATGCGGCCCGGTCGCGTCCACGCCATCCTCGCGGCCACGACCGAACTAGGCGCAGGCCTGCTCTTTGCCCTCGGCCTGCTCACCCCGCTTGCTGCGATGGCGATCGTCGCGCTCATGTTCGTGGCCGGCTACACCGTGCACTGGGAGAACGGCTTCATGTCGGCCAAGGACGGCATCGAGCTGAACTTCATCTACGCCGTGCTTGCGATTGCGGTCGCCACGATCGGCCCTGGCGAGTTCAGCGTCGACCATCACCTCGATCTGATCGAGTGCTTCGACGGGACGACCGGCCTCCTGATCGCTGCGGTTGGCGGTGTCGGCGCTGCGCTGGCCCAGCTCGGCCTGTTCTACCGGCCGCCGAACGACTGACCGAAACGGTTCGTTCAGGCTGCCGGTCGGATCTCGTCGCCGACGGCCATCACGCCGCGCTGGCTGATGACCGCGCCGACCGACAGGATGCCGTCGAAGTCACGGTTGACCGTCTTGAGCACGTCAAGGTCCCGTTCGAGGCCAGGCTGTGGTCGGGTCACCATCACACAGCGCTCGATGCCTTTGACGACGTCGAGTCCGGTCGTGCCGATCGTGACCGCCGAACCGATGAGCGCGTTCTCGCCGTCACCATCGACAAGCACATTGGCGCGAAACCGGCGCTGATCCCATGCTCGAAGGGACCCGGTGCTCAGGATCGACACCCGCGATCGGCCCGAGTCATGCCAGGCCCCTCCCGGGCCCTGCCAACTCACCCAGTCGGCGTCGTTCTCGACATCCATCGGGTTCTCGTAGGTGCCGCCCTCGTCACCCGCTCGATCGAGGCGAACGGCGGTCCCAAGCCAGTCGCTGTAGTCCGCTGAGGTTCGGAGTTCGTGCCCATCGGCCGTGGTCGTGACGGGTTGACCATCGACGATGCGGCACGTCGCCATCAGCAGCCGTGGCTCGCGACGCCCGGTGAGGACCTTGCCGGTCGCCTCATCGACCAGACCCCAGCCCCGGTCGCCGAGCAGGCCGTGCTCGCCAACATCGACCTGTTCGAGTCGCTCACCGCCGATCGATTTGATCGGGTAGCGCCAGAGTTCAAGTACTCGCATCGAGCCAGTATGGGTCATCGCCGAGTGGCGCTCCCGGTGCTGTGGCCCGATCAGGCTGGGGTGATGATGAGGGTGTCGTCGGTGAGGGTGCCGATGCTCGGGTCGACGGTCGCGTCGGCCCCATAGTTCGCAGTTGCGTCCGCTTCGAGTTCACCGATGAGCACGTTGAACTGGTTGTCACGGGCGATCGCGCCGATCTGCGCCAGTTCGACCGGGTCGGCATCCGGGTGGTTTGCCTCGGTGGCCGGGCCAACGGACTCGACCTCGATGAGATGCCAGCCAAACGAGGTTTCGACCGGACCGACGATGTCGCCGGCTGATGCTGCGTAGGCAGCGGCTTCGAATTCAGGGACGAACGAGCCTTCGACCGCACAGCCGAGATCCCCGCCGCTGGGGCCGCTCGGCCCAGTAGAGAGTTCGATGGCCAGATCGGCGAACGGCTCGCCGTCGATCACGCGCTGGAGGGCAGCGTTGGCTTCTTCCTCGGTCTCGACGAGGAGATGGTTCGAACACAGGTAGCCGGGGAGTTCCGGATCACCGACGTCTTCGATCGCAACTTCGGTCCAGCGACCGACGGCGTAGCTGATGGCGATCGCATCCTCGAGCTGTTCGATCTCGGTGTCGTTGCGAGCCCCACCGTTTGCAGCGACGACCTCCGCAGCGAGTTCTCGGTCCTCATCGGTGACCGGGTAGCCCCGATCGGCGATCTCGAACTCGACGGCTTGGGTGGTCAGCCAACTCTCCACGATGGTCGCAACTCGCTCCGGCACGGTGTTGTCGCCGTCGGGCAGCAGGTCGTCGAGTTCACCTTGGGTCAGTTCGCGGTCGGCGATGGACGCAACGACTGTGCTGTCGCCCCCACTGTCACCTCCGCACGCAGCGGAGAGCACAGCCACGGCAAGCATGGCGAGGACGAGATGGAGACGGCGTAGGGGCTTCACGAGGGATAGAGGCTAACGGTGCCGTGGTAGCTGACGGCGGCGCGTAGGGTGCCGCCATGGACGTGAGGTCTCCGTCGCCGTGCTGACCTGGAAGGATGTTCCGGACGCGCTCGGGCTGGTCGGGCCGGAAGTCGTGAGCTTCGTCGGGGGCGGGGGAAAGACCACGGCTCTGTTCGCGCTCGCCACTCACCGCGCCGGTCGCTGCATCGTGACCACGACCACCAAGATGGGAGCGGAGCGAACCGGCGGCCTGCCAGTCCTCTTGGATCCGAGTGATGCGGATCTCGCCGACGCGCTCCAACAGCAAGATGCTGTGATCGTGTGGAGCGGCTCCGATGGTCAGCGGGCGTTCGGCATCGAGCCGGATCGTTGTGCTCGCTACCTCGCCGTGGCGGACACGGTGGCGGTCGAGGCCGACGGTTCCCGTCGACGACCGTTCAAGGCGCCCCGCGCCTATGAGCCGGTCGTACCGACCTCCACCACGACCCTCGTGGGGTGCGTGGGACGGTCGGCGATCGGCGTGCCGATCGAGGTCGGTTGTCACCGTCCCGATCGGGTTGCGGCGATCGCCGGGGCCGATCCATCTGATGTCCTCACCCCGGAACGGCTCGTACGGGTGTTGCTCGACGAGGCCGGTTCCCGGAAGGGGCAGCCGCCCGGTGCTCGATTCGCTGTCCTGTTGAACCGGGTGACGGCGGCCGATGCGGCGCTGGTTGACGACATCCAATCGAGGGTTGCCGCCCTCGATTCGAAGGTGGCGGTTCTTGCCGTCGGTGACGTGGAGCGGGCCGGATTGCCCGACATGGTGTGAGGGTCAGACGAACAGGTCGCTGACCTGGCGTTCGACGAACCGCCCATGGCCAGCCCGGCCGCTGAATGTTCGCTCGTCGATCACGAATGAACCCCGCGACAGGACTGTGCGCACCTGGCCGGTGACCTGCACGCCTTCCCACACTGAGTTATCGACGTTCATGTGGTGACTCGCCACGCCGAGGGTGTGTTGCGCAGCCGGATCGTAGACCACGATGTCGGCGTCGCTCCCGGGCGCGATCACTCCTTTGCGCGGGTACAAGCCGAACAGTCGCGCAGGAGTGGTTGAGCACACTTCGACCCAGCGGGCCAAGCCGATCTCGCCCTCAACCACACCGGTGTGCAGGAGATCCATACGGTGTTCGATCGATCCGAGCCCGTTGGGGGTGGCTCGGAAGTCATCGGCGCCGAGCAACTTCTCGTTGTCACAGAACGGGCAGTGGTCGGTTGCGACCACGGCGAGTTCGTCTCGACGGAGCCCGTGCCACAGATCAGCGTGATGGGTGTGATCCCGCAGCGGGGGACTGCAGATCGCGGTGAGGCCGTCGCGACCGGGCTGATCGAGGTGTTCGTCGAGCGTGAGATACAGGTACTGGGGGCAGGTTTCCGCGAACACGTTCTGACCCCGGTCGCGAGCGAAGCGGACCTGATCGAGCGCGTCGGATGACGACAGGTGAACGATGTAGAGCGGCGTGCCAGCAATCTCGGCGAGCGCAGCGGCGCGGTGCACCGCTTCGCCTTCGAGCCGCGACGGCCGGGTTCGACCGTGCCAGATCGGTGCGGTTTGGCCCGCCGCTGCAGCCTGGTCCCGCAGGACATCGATGGCGATGCCGTTCTCGGCATGCATCATCACCATCGAACCGAGCTCGGCCGCCCGCTGCATTGCTCGAAGAAGTTTTCCGTCGTCGCTGTACCAGGCCCCGGGGTAGGCCATGAAGTACTTGAAGCTGGTGATGCCTTCCTGCATCACCGCTTCCATTTCGGCGAGCGACGCGTCGTGGATGTCGCCCATTGCGAGGTGAAAGCCGTAGTCGATCGCGCACTGCCCGTCGGCGTCGGCGTGGCGAGCCTCGATGGCGTCGCGTACGTGGGTGCCGGCGGTTTGACCAGCGAAATCGATGACGGTGGTGGTGCCGCCCCACGCAGCCGCCGCAGTGCCAGTCGCAAAGGTGTCGGCTGACGTTGCGTCGGGAGTCATCTCCAGCTCGAGGTGGACATGGGCGTCGACACCGCCAGGGAGGACGTAACAGCCCGATGCGTCGATCACTCGATCGGCGCTGGTCTGGACCGACTCGGCCATCGTCGAGTCCGGGTCGAGGATGGCAGCGATCCGTTCTCCATCGACGACCACGTCAGCCGGGGTTGCGCCACTGGTGGACACCACCGAACCGCCGCGGATCACGATCGTCATGCCCGAAGCGTAGGTCAGTCGTGGGATCGGGGGGCGATGTCAGAGGAGTACGGGCACCCCTGCCTCATCTGCCTCGGACCAGCGTTGATCAAGCAGGGCATAGTCGTCCGCTGATCGGCCGATGAGCGCATGAAGGTGTAGACGGTCCCGGTCGGCCGGATCCAGCAGGTCGATTCCGTGAGCGGTGGCCAGGCGTAGATGGGGAAGGAGGGCGGCGTCGCGCCCTGCGGTGACGAGTGGCAATCCCGGCGTCGGTGGTGTGCGGGTCAGGACTCGGCAGTCTGATGCAGCCGGTTCGTGAGACCGGGCCAACTCCCACGAGACGGCATCGATCGACGCGATGTCGGCCTGGCCGGCGGCAACGAATTGCACCGACCGTCGGTGACTCCCCGACGAAACCACTCGGGTGATGCTGTCGGCATGGCCAATCAGCGCATGACGGAGCGCAGCATGCCCGGATTGGGAGTCGGCAGTGTTGACCGCAGCGGTCGCCCGTTGGATTTCACCAATCGTCGTGGCCGGATGGTCATCTCGCACGATGACGACGGAGTGGTAGTCACCTGGATCGGTTGCCGGCAGACGGTGATCGAAGGCGCCGATCACCGTGACGGCATCAAGGAGATGTCGCCGCAACGGGAGGCCACAGGTCTGGCTCAGCAACAGCGATGGATTCCGCCAGTGGGTGATGGATTCGTCCGGACGGGCTCGCTCGACCGGTGCGTCGACGCCGAGTTCGTCGAGGCTCTGCCGGATCGAGCCCCACAGTCGGTCGAGCGCATCACTGACCTCGGGCCAGTCGTACATCGGGAATGAGACCAACCCGGTCATCAGGCGCTCCAGGCGGCGGTGACGGCGATCGGCTTTCGGAAGACGAGGCCTCGAGGCCCAACGGCGTCGCGCCCGATAGCAAGATCGGGCAATCCCCGAATCACGGCGTCGACCGCGGCAATGGTTTGAGCGCGCGCGATGTGGATGCCCAGGCAGGCATGGGGCCCGAGCGCGAACGTCGTGTGTTGACGTGGGTTCGGACGGTCGAGGCGGATCGTGTCGGGTTCAGGAAACGCTCGAGGGTCCCGGTTGGCAGCGGCGAGCGACACGATCACGTAGCTGCCGGCTGGGATGGTGGTATCGCCGATCGTGACGTCGGTGGTCGCATACCGGTCGACGTTGGTGGCGGCTGGTTCCAGCCGCAGCGACTCCTCGACGAACGCAGGCACAAGGTCGGGGTCGCCCATCACGGCGGCGTGTAGCTCCGGGCTGGTCAGGAGATGCCAGAAGGCGTTGGCCGTCGCCCCCTCTGACGTTTCGATCCCGCCGAACAGGATCACGGCGGCGTTCGCTGCCAAATCATCGTCGCCGAGCATCTGCTGAGCAGCGGTGAGCGAGGCGGCTCGACCGGCGTCGGTTGCGACGAGGATGGCGTCACGGAGCTCGCCGTAAGCGCGCGTCGCCGCATCGCTGACGGGTTCCCCCACAGTGATCGCTTGGACTGCCGCAACGATCTCTCGGTACCAGGTCAGAAGCTGCTCGGCCCCGGGTGGGTCAAGGCCCAGCAGTCGGGCCAGGGTGTTTGCCGCAAGCGGCGCAGCGATGGCGGTTCGCAGTTCGCCGTGCCCGTCACCCTTGATCGCTTCGACGAGCCGCACGGCTTCGACGTTCATCCAGTCGGTGAGCGCTGCGAGTTCGGAGCGCGAGGCGAACCAGTCGACGAAAGGACCGCGGTGACGGCGATGCTCGTCACCGTCGGTCGACAGCATCGACGGACCGAGGACTTGGCCGGTCGAGAAGCGGGGATCGTTCACCGTGAACCGTTCGGGATCTCTCATGACGGCGATTGCGGTGCTGCGATCGGTGACGATCCAGGCGTCGAGTACCGGCACCCAGACGATCGGCCCGAGTTCTCGGGCCGCAGCCAGCGTTTGGTGCGGGTTTTCCGTGAGCTGGCGGATCGACGTGTCGAGCGATGTCACTGCGGGGCCATGGTTGACAAAGGGACGGTAGGCATCGACGGCTCCTGCGGCGGGGACACGGCGTCGGGTCTCGTACCGTACCGCGCTGCCCCGGTAGCCTCAGGGTGCTCCATGACGGCCTACGCCCCAGCTCCGACCGATTCGTCCGCGCGCCCGTTGGGCTGGTTCGCGGGCCTCGACGGGTTGCGGGCGATCGCTGCCTTTCTGATCGTGTTCCATCACGCCGGGTTTTCGAGCGGCCTCACCTTCCGGTCCGATCTGGGAGGGCTGTTGCTCACCCGCATGGACATCGGCGTCTCGATCTTCTTTGTGCTGTCTGGGTTTCTGCTCTACCGGCCGTTTGTCACCGCCCAGTTCGAGGGCCGGCCTGCCCCGGCGACCGGCCCGTTCTGGATCCGCCGGCTCGTGCGCATCTACCCGGGCTACTGGGTCGCGTTCGCGGTCCAGCTCGTCCTCGGCGCAGTCACGGTTCTTGGCTTCGTCGGCTTTCTTGCGTCCTTCGGGCTCGTGCACGTGTATCACCCCAGTCGGGCGATCTCGGGACTCACACAGTCATGGAGCCTGGCAACCGAACTCGGGTTCTACCTCCTGCTGCCGTGGATCGCGGCGGTCGCTCGCCGGTTCAGCGAAGGCCGTTCGATCAACCGGCAGGCCCAGCGTTTGCTTGTCGCCTGTGTCGTCCTTGCGCTCGGCAGTGTGGTGTTCCGGTTGCTCGCCGCAGAGGTCTCGCCGTATCCGAACAACTCCTGGGGCAACGTGTCCCGCCTGTGGGTGACGTCGTATTTCGACGTTTTTGCTGCGGGTATGGCGCTTGCGATCGTGTCGGCCTGGGCTGACCACCGTCACCTCGTTCGGAACTACATGGCGAACATCGCCCGTCGTGTCTGGCTTTGGTACGCCGCCGCCGTCGTGCTCTTCTGGTTCGTGTCGACCCAACTGGGCCTCGAGCGCGGCCTGTTTCTCGCCAGCCCCCGCCTCGAGTTGGCTCGCCAGACGATCTATCTCTTGGTCGGTGTTGCGCTGGTTCTCCCGATCGTGTTCGGTCCCCACGAGCGCTCGCTGATCCTGAAGACGTTGTCGACCCCGGTCCTGAGCTATCTCGGGCTGGTTTCCTACGGCATCTATCTGTGGCATCAGGCCTTTCTGACCTGGACCCACGACCTGTTCGGATGGGGTGACTTCGAAGGTGACTTCATCGTGTTGGTCATCGTTGGCTCCCTTGGTTCGGTCGCCGCGGCGGCGGCCAGTCACCGCTTGGTCGAGGCGCCGTTGACGGCAATGGTGAAGACGCGGCTTGCCGCTCGCCGAACGAAGGCGGACGCGTGAGCGCCGTTGTGGTCATCCCCGCCTACAACGAGGAGGCATCCCTCGGCGGCGTTCTCGCGGAGATCGCCGAGATCGACGGCCTCGCCGCCGTTGTCGTTGACGACGGCTCGACCGATGCCACCGCTGCCGTTGCCCGCAGTGCCGGAGTTGCGTGCGTCCGTCTGCCGTTCAACCTCGGGGTGGGAGGCGCGGTTCGGACCGGTTTGCGTTGGGCTCTTGATCACGACGCCGACACGGTGGTGATCGTTGACGCTGACGGTCAGCACGATCCAGCTGATGTCACTGCGCTGCTTGCTGCGGTCGATGCTGGTGCGGGTCTTGCGATCGGGAGTCGGTTCGCAGCTGATGCAGGTGACTATGTCGTCGGTGGTACCCGCCGCCGGGCGATGCGAATCCTGAATCGACTGGTGCGCACAACGACCGGGTTTGCCGCAACCGATGCCACGTCGGGCTTCCGTGCGATGAACCGACCCGTGGCGGAGTATCTCGCTCGCGAGTACCCGGTCGAGTACCTCGCCGACACGGTCGAGGTGATCATCCTTGTCCGCCGTGCCGGTCACGAAGTTGTCGAGGTGCCGGTCTCGATGCGGGAGCGGGCAGGAGGCGTACCGTCGGCCCGCCGGCTTCGGCTGGTTTTCAATTTCCTGCGGCTCCTCGTCGGGATTGCGGGCGGGGTGCTCGTCGGCCGGCGGGATGGAGGCCGCCGATGAGCGCTGCCGCCCAGGTCACCCTCTCGGCCGTCGCCCTTGGCATCACCTTCTGGGTGATCCGCCTGGTGGGGTTGCGCCGGCTCCGATCGAAGTACGCCCTGCTGTGGCTCGTGATCACCGTGCCGCTCGTGCCGTTGGCGGCGTTCCCTGCAATCGTTGACGAGACCGGTGAGTTGCTCGGTGTCAACTACGCCCCGGCGTTACTGTTTTCGCTCTCGGGCCTGCTGCTGTTGGGCATCGTGATCCACTATTCGTGGGAGCTCAGTCGACTCGAGTCCCGAACCCGCCAGCTCGGTGAAGAGATCGCTTTGCTCAACGCCCGTCTCGATGATGTTGAACGGTCCGAGGCCGGAGAAGACGAATCGTGACGTCGATTATCACCGCTCGACGGTTTTGGACGGTGCTCCTTGCGATCGCCGGACTCTCGCTCGTCTGGCGGATCGTCTTCATCCTGGTCTGGCGCGACGGCATCTTTATCTGGGGCGACGCGTACTTCTACCACGAGTCGGGCCGTCAACTTGCCGAGGGCGTTGGCTGGGTCAACCCGCTTGAATACAACATCGACGGCACCGAGACGCCGGCGGCTGACCACCCGCCCCTCTACATCCTCTTTCTCGGGTTCTGGTCCTGGATCGGTCTGCCGGGACCGACCGCCCACATGATCCTCACGGCGATCTTCATCTCGACACCGATGGTGATCATGACGGCCCTCGCCGCACGAGAGTTCGGTGGACAGCGCCTTGGCCTCATCGCTGGCGGTCTGGCGGCGATCTACCCGAACATCTGGTCGTGGGACGGCACGATCCTGTCGGAGATCCTGGCGATGCTGTTCCTGTCGACAACGGTCTATGTCGTCTACCGGTTCTGGAATCGCCCGAGTTTTGGTGGCGCCGCCCTCATGGGGCTGTCGCTGTCGCTTGCCACCTTTAGCCGTGCCGAACTCCTTCTGATGAGCGTGCTCGTCATCACCCCGATGGCGTTGCTTGTGAGGCAGTGGGACTGGCGCACCCGACTCTCAGCCTTGGTGATCGCCGGCGTGACCAGCGCGGCCGTGCTTGCGCCATGGGTGGCGTTCAACCTCTCCCGGTTTGAGAACCCCGTCTATCTCTCCGAGGGCTATCAGGTCACCCTCGCCACCTCGACGTGCGACGCGACCTACTACGGCGAGTTCACCGGCTACTGGAGCATCACCTGCCCGCAGGAGTTCCTTGCCGAGGAGGGACTGACCCCCGACAACTCTGACCAGTCAGAGCGCTCGGCCGTCTTCATGGACAAGTCGATCGAGTACATCCAAGACAACATCACTCGGCTGCCGACCGTCGTCGTGGTCCGATGGCTGCGCATCTTCGGGTTGTGGAAGCCGGTGCAACAGGCTGACGTCGACGCCTACCTCGAGGGCCGTGACCTCTGGGTTACCCGAGTCGCACAGACCTCCTCCTACCTGTTCATGGCGCTCGCGGTGGCCGGGGTCGTGATCATGCGACGCAGACGAATCCCGGTGTTGCCACTTGTTGGGCCGTTGATCGCGATCTTCATCACGATCACGATCACGTTTGCGCAGAACCGTTACCGCGCGTCGGTCGAGCCGGCCATCGCGATCCTGGCGGCGGTTGCCATCGAGCAGATGGTGCGCGGATGGTTGGCCTTGCGACACGACCCCGAGGACCGTGCCGCGTCAGAGCAGCAGGAGGAGTCGGCTCCGGCCTGACCGTCAGTCGTGCCAGTTGAGGGCTGAGCGCATCGTTGCCTCGAAGTCCTCGAACTCCATCGACCCTTTCACGCCGGCGATCAACGCGGCGTCGGCGCCAACCAGGGTGCGCAGCGGCGTCGAAGGATCGGTAGCAGCACGGACGATTGCGTCGGCGACGGTCTGCGGGTCCGGTTTGGCCCCCCCGTTGCCGCCTGTGCCGGGCGCGTCCCCGCCTCCGGTGTCGAGTGAATCGAGCGCTCGGCGGAACGCCTCGAACCGCTCGTGGTGGTAGGAGCCCTCCCAGTCAGGAGGCCGGACGATGTTGTCGCGAAATCCGGTGTCGAAGCGGCCGGGCTCGATGAGGTGCACTCGGATCCCGAGTTGGCTCACCTCGAAGTGCAGCGACTCCGACATCGCCTCCAAGGCCCACTTCGATGCTGCGTAGGCGCCGCTGTAGGGCGTTCCGACCCGTCCTGCGATCGAGCTCACGTTGACGATTACGCCGCTGCCGCGTTCCCGCCATGACGGCAGCACGGCCCGCATCGTTCGCAGGGGCCCCATCACGTTGGTTTCGAGTTGGCCGTACATCAGTTCGTCGCTCAACTGCTCGACCGATGACTGCACCTCGTACCCGGCGTTGTTGATCAACACGTCGATGTCGTCGGCGTCGGCGAGCGCAGCGTCGACCGAGGCTTGGTCGGCGACATCAAGCGTTCGTTTGGTGATCGACAGCCCATCGGCGGCGATCGCGTCATCAAGTGCGTTCGATTTGGCCGGGTTGCGCATGGTGGCGGTCACGTCGTGGCCGAGACGAGCGAGGGTGACGGCGGAGAGCAGGCCGAAGCCACTGTTCGAGCCGGTGATGAGGATGCGGGCCATGGGACGATCCTGCCATGCCGAACGTGACACGACCGTCTCCCGTCGATCCGAGTGGCCGCCGGTAGCGTCCCCACGGTGTCTGACGATGTGCGGGACCCAGCCCGACTCTTTGTCCGTGGCTTCGGTTTTGCCGAAGGACTTGAGTGGGGGTTCTGGCTGGCGGCGTCGGTGTGGTGGATCGTCGACCTCAATCTCAGCCCGATCGAATTGGTGGCGATGGGGGCGGTCCTCGAGATCTCGGTACTTGTGGGCGAGACCCCAACCGGTGTCGTTGCCGACCTGGTGAGCCGGCGCCGGTCGTTTGTGATTGGCCAAACCTTGATGAGCGTTGCGTTCATCTGGGCGGTTGTTTCGACGAACTACTGGGTGATCCTGCCAGCCCAAGCCCTCTTCGGCATCGGGTGGACCTTTCGTTCGGGGGCCGACACGGCATGGGTCACCGACGAACTCAAGGGCATGGGCCGGGCCACTGATGCCCATGTCGAACGTCTTCTCATCCGTAAGCACCAGTTCGGCATCGTCGTTGCGATCGCTGCGCTCCTCAGCGTGATGGTCATCGGCACGCTGACGTCGGTTCGGGTGGCAATCCTTGTCATCGGGGCACTGTCGTTTCTTCTTGCGCTGTGGATGGCGGCCTCCATGGGTGAGGAGCACTTCACGCCGGGACGCGACCGGGAACGGGGCTTTGGCGAAACACTTCGCGATGGCTTCTCGGTCGTTCGGACCCGGCCGCGGCTTCGCTTGCTCGTCGCCGTGTTGTTCGTCCTCGACATGGGTTCGGAGGCGTTCGACCGACTGGGGCACAAGTTCTTTCTCGATGAGGGCGGGTGGGGCGACGACTCGCTGATCGGCTTGTGGGTGTTGTTCACTGCGCTCTCGATCGCTGGTCTGGCTGTCAATGGCTTTGCGGGGCGGGCGCTCGATCGCGGGTTCGGTGTGGCGAGGCTCGCGGCGATCCTGCTTGCGGTTGCGTCAGCTGGCGCTTTTCTCACCGCCTCGACCGGCATCGTTGTGGTGATCGGCCTTGGCTTGATGTTTCAGGACGCAACGCGCGAGTCGTTGTGGCCGGTCATGGAAGGGTGGGCGAACCGTGATGCTCCGTCAGAGGTTCGAGCGACGGTTCACTCACTGATGGGGCAGACCACTGCACTGGCTGAATTGACGGGTGGGCTCGCGCTCGGAGCCCTCGCGCAGGCGACATCAATCCGGCTGGTACTCGTCATCGCCGCGAGCCTGTGGGCAGTCTCGGCCTTGCTTGCGACCCGAGGGATCGACCGGGGACAAAAGGCACTCGCGTCGTAGCGAGAACAGCTCATTTACCGCCCAATTGCTCAAGATCTACCGTCGGTGGTCGTGAAGAACAGGCGGGTTTCTCTCACCTTGGGCCGGGTAGGCCGGGTCGCGGCATCCACGGTGCTGACGAGCATCGTCGTTGCTGCGCTTGTTGTCCCGGTGGCTGCCGGTGGTTCAGTGGTGTCGCTTTCCTCGATTGAGGCCACGAGCGCTGACTCTGTTGCCTTTGCCACCACTCCGGAGCTCGAGATCCTCGATCCCGTGGTGGAGTATCGAGAGGTCGAGACCCGCTCAAACTGGGGAGATGGCCTGCAGACGGCGATCGTTGGTGGCGACCAACTCGGCATCGACTCGTATCGCTACACGGTCAAGCTCTTTGCCTACGACGGTCCGTTCCTCGAAGCCGAATGTGGCGGCGTCCTGATTCACGAATCGTGGGTCCTCACGGCCGCTCACTGTGTTGAGGTCGCTCGGGCCGGCGGAACGTGGGTGGCTCCTGAAGCGATCGACATCGTGTACGGCGTTGCTGCATGGACGGACTTTCAGGACGACCGCAACTCGACCCTCGTCGCTGGTGAATCGGTCGCCGTCCATCCCGACTATGACCGAGCAACCTTGGCGCACGACATCGCCCTGGTGCGCTTGCGTGCACCGGTTGACCGATCGACCGCCGACACCATTCCGCTCTATGACCTGGCCGGTCCGACTGACGGGCAGGCGGCCTACGTGACTGGTTGGGGCGCAACCGAGACCGGTGGCTTCACCGTCACGGAACTCCATGGCGCCGAGGTTGACGTGAAGCAGAACTGCTCACCATGGAATGAGGTCGTACCGGGGTGGGACGATGCGGGCCGCTTGTGCGCCTCGGCGCATGGCAAGGGGTTCTGCCAGGGCGACAGTGGTGGCCCACTCGTCGTCGAGCAGTCCGGGGTTGCGATGGTCGCAGGCATCGTGTCGTTCAACTCGAACCTGGGCTGCGCCATCGATCCCGATATTCCTGACGTCTACACGCGGGTATCGGCCCACGTTGCGTGGATCGAGTCGGTCACGGGCCCGCTGTGGTCGACCGCCTCGGTTCGCTCCGATGGTGTCGCTGACCTTCCCGACGCTCGTCCCGGTCGGACCTACGCCGTCCGTGTCGGTGATGGCACCACTGGTGCGTTCACCGTCGAGACGGTCACCATGCCCGGGCGGCGACTTCGTGGGCCTGACGAGACCGGCGTCGACTGCCGCCGACCGGGAACCCACCCGTTCGCTGACGTCGACCGGTCCTCATGGGCTGATGCGTCGGTGGCCTGCGTGTTTGAGTTGGGTCTCACCACGGGCACGTCTCCCACGACGTTCTCGCCCGGCGACGTCGTTACCCGTGAGCAGACGGGCGCCTTTCTTGCCCGGTTCCGTGAGCTCGTCACGGGCGACCGGTGCCGAGGCCCGATGCCGTTCACCGATGTCGACCCCTCGTCGTTTGCGCACGACGCAATCAGTTGTCTCGCACTGATCGGTGTCACCGGGGGGACCTCACCGACAACCTTTTCGCCGGTTGCCTCGGTAACTCGTGAGCAGATGGCGGCGTTTCTCGCCCGCCTTCTGCGGGAGTTGACAGGCGACTCGTGCGCATCGCCCGCCCCGTTCGCGGACGTGCCGACGAGTTCCTTTGCTCATGACGACATCGGCTGTCTCTTCGATCGCGGCATTACGACTGGAACCTCCGCTGACAGGTTCTCTCCACAGGAGCCGGTGACCCGGGCTCAGATGGCGGTGTTCCTGACTCGGCTGTACGACACACTGGGGTCGTGACACCCTCTGAGGAGCCGCTTTCGTGCCCGTGTGGATCGGGCCAGCGTTTCGTTGCTTGTTGCGGGCCGGTCGTGCAGGGAGAGGCTGCGGCCCCGACTGCTGAGGCGCTGATGCGATCTCGCTTTACTGCGTTCGCCACCGGTAATGCCGGGTATCTCGCCGCGAGTTGGGCCCCCGAAACACGCCCGAGCGATCTTCACGTCGTGCCCGAACGGCGATGGGTCAGGCTCGAGATCATTGACACCGTCGCCGGTCGTCAGCTGGACACCGACGGCATCGTTGAGTTCCGAGCCCACTGGGAACAGGGCGCGGCGTCGGGGGTACTGGCTGAGCGCAGTCGTTTCCGCCGCGACGCTGGCCGCTGGTTGTACGTCGACAGCGTGTGACCCGAACGGCTGGAGGAGGTCGAACGCCCCGTCGACTGCCGCCGTGCTCAGCGGCCTGGCACGAGCGAAATTGCCTCCTCGAGCCATTCGATCGAATCCCGTGTGATGGGGTCGACGACGAGCTGGATGTGGGCGGCGCCGGCATCGGCGAAACCGGACAGCTGATCGGCGATCTCGGCGGGCGAGCCCGCCACCGGCACGATGGTCTCGCCGGCGCCATAGTTCCCCATCTGCCGACCACCCCCACCCTCCAGTTGGACGAAGACGGCCGCAGTGGCGTCGAGCGTCGCCGGATCTCGCCCCAGTGATGCGGCCAACGCATCGACCTGGCTCTTTTGAGCGGCGAACGCGTCCGCCGTGTTGCCGTAGTCGGACCACCACACGTTCCATGCGTCCACATGGGGGAGGGTGATCCCAAGCATTCGCGGCCCGATCGACCCGACCATCAACGGTGGCCCGCCGGGGCGGGGCGGCCGGGGGTGCAGAACACAATGATCGGCGTTGTAGTACTCGCCGTGGAAGTCGACTTCACCGTCCCGAAGCAGGCTGCGGATGATCGTGAAGGCTTCTTCGAATCGGCTCACCCGCCGGTCGTAAGCGAACCCGAAGGCGTCGTATTCCCGCCGGTTCCACCCGGCACCAAGGGCGACGATCAAACGTCCCTCCGACGCAGCATCGACGGTTGCCGCCTGTTTTGCCAGCATCGGCGGCGCGTGAAAGCTGGTGCTCGCAACCAGCGGGCCGATCTCGACTCGGTCGGTGACCGCAGCGATCGCGGCGAGTGTGGTCCACGCCTCCCACGGGCCTCGGGGGCCGGCGGGGAGGTCGTAGAGGAGGTGGTCACCCACCCAGATGGAGTCGAATCCTGCGGCTTCGGCGGTGCGAGCCATCGCCAGGTATTCCGGGAACGGGACTTCCCATTCGACCTCGGGTAGCTGGATACCGATCTTCATGTGGCTACTTTCCCTGACGTGCTCTGGGCGGGGCTCGTGAATACCAGTACATCACTCGGGTGGTTCGATGCTGGAATGGGCCGTGGCCCATTGGGGTGATGGCGTGCGGTAACCTCGCCCCAGTCCGGTCGACCTTGGAGCGTCATGCCTACGTACTCGTGCCCCAGCTGTGGAATGTCTGTCAACGCAACGTGCGGTCAGTGCGATGCGGCGTTGGAGAACGCTGTCCTCACTCGTGACGACGGGTCGACGGTGCAGGTCTCGCAGTGCCCCAACGACCACGGCAAGATCAAGTCACCGATGTGTTGTGGCGCAGATATGACCTGCGCGATCGCCTGACAGTCGTGTGCCGCCCTGATCGGGGGCGCAGGAATTGACGACGACTGGGCAGCTCTCGCTAGTCGGCAATCGGCGAGCCGAAGCGGGAACAGTTCGGGTTCTCGCAGATGGACGGCTCGCCTGGAGCCTCTGGTGGGAGTGCGCTGACACCGCAGGAGTCACAGATCGGTGAGATGTCATCGGTGTCGACGTCGTCCCACAGCCCGGCGTTGTCCGAGTGGTCGCGCATGGTGCTGAGTATCGCCGAACGAAGACGGGGATCGAAAACGACCAAGGTCGAGGAGGATGCTGCTGGTGTGCAGCGCTCCTCCTCGACGCTCGGCTTGAGCCTGTCGTGGGGGTGGTCAGGCTCCGGGGGATCAGGTCGGAACGGGGAGAGCAACGACCTGATACGAGGACGCTCCGGTCTCTCGAAGGGGGCGGATGTACACCGTGAAGAAGACCTTGTCGCTCTGGTAGTTCACGCTCTCGGTCCAGGTGTCACCGCAGGCATACCGCTGCCCATTGCTCGCCCCGTGGCGGTAGTCGAATCCGCCGGGGCCGGACAGTGCGACTTCGACGTCATCGGGGTTGTCGCAGGTGATCGAGAGTTGCACGATCCCGTTCGAGTTGACGCCCTTTGACATCCCGTCGATGTAGAGCATGTGGAAGTCGCATGCGTCGCCAGGTCGGCCGATGTCGTTGTTGATGACGACAGCGGGGGATTCGATGTCGAGACGCAACTCGTTGCGGTCCTTGATGGCGTCACAGTCTTCGCCCGCCGTCTCCGGCTGGCTCATCGTCATTGCCTCTCCACCCATTGCCTCTCCACCCATTGCCTCTTCGGACATTGCCTCTTCGGACATCGCCTCTTCGGACATTGTCTCCTCAGCCATGGCGCCTTCGTCCATCGCGCCTTCGGACATTCCGTCTTCGTCCATTGCTGCGTCAGCTGGCGCCTTGGGCATATGGCTGCTGTCGTCCTCGATGGGCTCGTTGTGGTCGTAGCCATCGTCTTCTGTGGCAGCCGACTCGGCGGTCTCCTGCGTGTCGTCGTTCATCGACTCGGCAGCAGGCTCACTCTGCGATGCTGCAGTGTCGCTACCCGAGGCGTCCTGCCCGTCGGCCTGTGTCGACGCCTGCGATCCACTGTCGCTGCTGTTCGACGTGTACTCGGGTTGGCCCTGCTCGCCGGACTGACCGGCGCTGCTGTTCGTGTCTTCGACCTCGGTCGTAGAGCCGGCACTGGACTGAACGACGGTGCGATCGGTGTCGCTGCCGCCGCAGGCGCCCGCAAGCATCGAGATGGCAAGGGCCGCTGCGATGTTCGTGCAGATGGTTCGTGGGGTGGTCTTCATGGTGTCCTCCAAAGTGCGTGGTGTGAGCGTCCTGATGACGACAGCCACGAAGGTGGACACAAATGTCGAAAAAGATTTTGGACAGGTGCTGCGACGCAGTTGTGGCCCGGCGCTCGCTGCCCTGCCCGGCCCCAAAAATGACTTCGGGCCGGAGGCCGCTGGCTGGGGCAGCGATCTCCGACCCGAGAGTCGAAATTCGAGATGAGGTCTCGATCAGCTGTGGCTGCGAGCCTTCGCGATCCCGAGGACCATCAGGCCGTAGAGGGCCTTGGCGGTGATGTCAGCGATGGTGTAGCCGACCTGACGCAGCGTCTCGAGCGTGCCGGAGGCGTCATCGAAGACGGGGAACAGGTACGCAATCGGGTACACGAGCCAGGTGATCAGCAACACCATGGTGGCGTTCTTGATCGCCGCAGCGACAGCGGGCGTCTCGCGGGCGGCGGCGGCCTGGAGCTGTGCGTTCAGGGTGTACAGGATGTACACGAACGGAATCATCGCAAGGACCCAGAAGATCCACTTCGTGCTGGTGGAGTCGGCGACTTCACCCGGGTAGCCGAGACCGATCATGAGAACGGTTGCCGGCACGAGCGTCTTCATGAGCTGCTTGCGCTCGCCAGCGGCGACGCCGAGAACGATGAGCAGCTCGATGACGAGCAGCGGCACGGTGATGAGCCAGTCCGCGTAGCGGTAGCCCTCGTTCATCATGCCGTCGCCGAACGCGTCCCAGATCCGGAAGTAGTGGTAGCCGGCGATACCGACCACGACGGCCGACGCCGCAACGGCGGGGCGGTATTCCTTGTTGACGGCGCTCATCTGCGTCAGGAAGTAGACGAAGGCGCCGAGCATGACGGCTGTGCCGAATGACAGGGCGTTGTAGACGAGCGTGTATTGGTCTTCGCTCAAAAGCTGAATAGTTGAATCCATGTTTTCCCTCTGGTCGATTTGTTCGCATCGATGGTGGCCGCATCACCAGAGTCCAAGGGTAGTGGGGAACGCCGCTTGGTTCGAGTTAGACCACTTTCAACGACCACGGAGAGTGGTCTTGGGGTTCGGCGTCGTTGCGAGGAAATAACAAGCCTAAGAGGCACTAAATCGCCAAAAAGGCCAGGTTTGGCTCGCGGAGCGTGGCCCAATGGCGACGTTGCCACGGGTACTCGTCAGATTCGAAACGGCCGATGCGTCCGGGTCAGCTCAGCCCGTCAAAGCGAGACAGGAACGCAGCAAACTGGACTCGCGTCACCAGCTGATTGGGGGCAAACGTTGTCGCTGACGTTCCCGTCGTCACCCCGTTTGCATAGGCCCATCGCACCGGCTCGGTGAAGTACCTCGACGATTCGACATCGTTAAACGGGTTCGGCGCTTCCGCCGCTGGTTGGCCCGCCTGTCGCCACAGGAACGTGACCGCTTGGGCACGAGTCACCGTTTCGCCTGTGCCGAACCGGGTCATGCTCACGCCCGCGGTGATGCCGTTGTTGTAGGCCCACGTCACGGCGTCGGTGAAGTAGCGGTTGGCGGGAACGTCAACGAATGGCGTTGCCGGGCCTGGATCCGGCTCGCCGGCGTATCGCCACAGGAAGGTGATCTGTTGCTCTCTCGTCATGCCGTCATCTGGGCAGAAGTCATTCGCACTGCATCCGGTCGTGATGCCAGAACGGCGCATCCAGGTGACGGCTTCGTTCTGCCAGCCCGTCGGCGAGACATCGGAGAAGCCGTGCAGTGTGGTGACCGAGAGTTGAGCGGTCTCACCGTCACCGAAGGCTGTGGTCGCCTGCACGGAGAGGGTGTAGCTGGTGGCCGCAGCGAGACCGGTGAGTGTGCAGGTCCTCGCTGTGGTTGTGCAGCCGGTCGCAGCGGGGCTGGCCGAGACGGTGTAGCCGGTGACCTGGGCACCGAAGGTCTCCGATGGTGCATCCCACGTGAGGACAATTGCGTCGCTGGTGGTGGTTGCGGAGAGTTGGAGCGGGCGTGATGGTGTTGCCGCAGGGGTGACCGTGATGGGCTCAGAGGGCTGGCTGGTTCCGGCTGCGGTGGTCGCTGTGACCGTGATCGCATGTGGCACACCGGGTTGCAGATCTTCCAGCTCACACGCCATCGTCGTGGTCGTACAGCCAGCGATAGCGGGGTCGGTCGTCACGGTGTAGGAGACGATGGGGAGGCCGCCGTCGGTTGTCGGCGCCGTCCACGAAACCGTGGCGCTGGTCCCGTCGACGTCAGCTTGCACTGCGGTGGGGGGCGAGGGCGGGTCGGGTCGTTCTGCGGCTCGAACCGTCGTGTTCGGCAAGGTGCGCGAGCCGCTGGTTGTTTCGACGGTGAGCTCGATCAGGTAGGAGGCGCCGGGCATGATCCCGGGCAATTTGATGGTCGGCGTCGTCGAGTCCGTGACGACCCGAACGGAGTTCCACGCAGGCCCGGTGTGGGACTCAACCCAGTCGGTGTACGTGGATACTCGGGTGTAGACCCCCGGATAGGCCGCCTGCGCGCAGCCGTACCCCCAGCTGACGACACCGGCCAGATAGGTGGTGCCGTTGTCGTCGTTGAGCACGACGGGTCCGCCGCTGTCGCCCTGGCACGAGTCTGTGCTCGGTGCTGCGGCACAGAACATTGCGCTGTCGATGATCTCGCTGCTGGGGTATTGGCCACAGCCGGTGTCGACGAAGATGGTCGCCGCCTTGAGCCGGGCACTGGACACCCCACCCGACGAGGTTGTGCCCCATCCCGCGACCGTGAGTTCCTGATTCTCGGTGAGTTCCGTGCCGGCCGGAGGGCTGTGGAGCGCGATCGGGGTGGCGGCGCTCAGATTGACCGGGGTCGCCAGCCGGGCGACAGCGATGTCGTTCTCGAGCGTCCAGGCGTTGTAGTCGGGATGCAGGTGAACGAGATCGATCTGTGTGAGATGACCGGACTGTTGCTCGGCCGGCAACTGATACGCATCGGCCCAGTACTCGAGTCCGTAAATCACGTCATCACCGGGTGACGGGGCACAGTGGGCGGCGGTGACGATCCACTGGGGTGCAATGATGGTTGCCCCGCATCCGGGGAGCTTCGCAATGTGACGGGTCGCGTCGATGCCTGGGAAGTAGCCGCCAACGATCTGTGCCTCGTTGTCGTCGGTGGCGGAGGGCGAGGTTGAAACGATCGGCTGGTATTCGACCTCATAGGCCGTAACGTCGGCTCCCTCGATCGTGGTCTGCCACGTGAGGTCGCCGCCATCGGTCAGCACCAGGTTGTCGGCGGTGACGGCGAACGGGGTGACGGCAGCCGACGCTGCAGAGGCAGCGCTGGTTCCAGCGGCGTTACTCGCTGTGACGGTGAAGGTGTAGGGCGTGCCGTTGGTGAGGCCAGTGATCTCGCAGGTGTGCGGCCCGGTGGTCCAGGTACAGGCTGGCCCGCCTCCAACTGCGGTGGCGGTGAATGAGGTTGCAGCGCTCGCCTCGGAGGACGCCGGGCTCCACGAGACGACAGCGGATTGATCGCCTGCTTCGGCGACGACAGCCGTTGGTGCCGAAGGAGGAAGAAGCGCCGCTGGGACCATCACGGCACCAGGAGCGGCGGCGGTTGCGAAGCTGTCACCGATCATCACCAATCGGTTAAGGGATGTCGTCGCCGCGCTCAGGAGTGTGTCGTGGCTGACGGTGGCGGTCTCGTCGGCGAGCGCAATGTTGGCGATGAGCGGAGCGGCGCTGTTTTCATCGAGCAGGGTGAGGCCGACACAGTGCACCGCACCGGTGTCGAGAAGGGCATCGTCGCGGATGTGGAGTTCCCACGTTCCTTTGGCTGACTCGCCGTCGAAGGCGGCGAGAGGTTGCTCGGGTCGCCACGATCCGCTGAAGGGCGCGGCGCCGGTTGAGATCGACTGTCCGGCGTTGTCGGTGAACTGTGTTGGTGAACCGGTGCAGTCGTCGTTGCCGCTGCCGAAGTCGTTACCGGAACTTCCTCGGCGTTCGACGAGCACGACCTCGGTGCCGGATGGTGAGATGAGGCGGACGGTCAGATCTCGAAGGTAGGTGTGGTCGGCCCGCAAGCTCACGGTGAGGTCGTCGACGGTTGTGTCGTCATCAATGTCGATCGACACGATCGTGGTCGAATGATCGTTGATTGCGCCGTTGTCCACCTCGTGGTTGACGTCGGTCAGCGGTGCAAGGGCGAGCAGGGCGGTCGAGTCCGACGACCCATTCCATGTCCAGTCGACGGTGAGCGTCTCGCCGGAAACCGCGGTCACATCGTCGACTGGTCGGGTGAACTCGACGGTCGGATGGACCACGTCGAGCGCCAGTTGAGCGCGACCGAGGTTGCTGTTGGCGTCGGTGGCCTCGGCGATGATCAGGATCGAGCCGGCTTCATCGAGGGTTGTGGTCAGCGACGGGCCGGTCCCCAGCTGGGTCCCCGCCTGGTTGCTCCAAGTGACCGTGGCCGACAGGTCGGTTCCGTCAGCGGCGGTCGCGGTGGCGGTCAGCGAGAGTTGGGTGCCGACCATTACCGTCGTCTCGGCTGGTTGGCCGCTGAGGGTCACGGTCGGGCCGTCGCCCGCGAGTCGAACCGCTTTTTCGGCGTCGAGTGCTGACCCGGAGCGAACCGTGACGAAGGCGTCGTCGGGTCGACCCGACTGGAGCAGGATGTCGATCGTTTCCGATGGCGTCAGCTGCGTGTCAGTTCCCAGGAGCAAGGCGGCAACACCGGCCGCGTGTGGGGCAGCCATCGAGGTGCCGCTGAGATTTCTGTACCCGGTGCCAGGTTCGGTCGAACGAATCGAGACGCCGGGAGCAGAGATGTCGACGGCGGTCGTCCCGTAGTTGCTGAAACTGGCGAGTGAGCCGGATGAATTGTGGGCGGCAACGCTCAGGATGTTCGTTGCGGTGTAGGCGGCGGGGTACTGCGGAGACGAATCGATGTTCAGCCCCGAGTTGCCGGCGGCGGCGACGAAGAGGTGCGTGTCAGCATTTGATGCGATCAGCGAGGAGAGCGCAGTGTTGAAGCTGCCGCCACCCCACGAGTTGTTCGAGATCGGAGCGCCCTTATCGATGGCGTACTCGAGCGAAGCGAGTGCATCAGAGGTGTAGCCAGAGCCCTCGGCGTTGAGGAAGCGAAGGGCCATGATCTGGGCGTTGTCGGCGACGCCGGCGACGCCGATGCCGTTGTCTCGCACGGCGGCGATCGTTCCGGCGACGTGGGTGCCGTGACCGTTGGGATCGTTCGGGGTGGCGTCGTCCTCGACGAAGTCCCAGCCATGGATGTCGTCCACCAAGCCGTTGCCGTCATCGTCGATGCCGTTGCCGGCGATCTCGTCAGGGTTGGTCCAGATGTTGGCGGCGAGATCGGGGTGGTTGGTGTCGACACCACTGTCGATCACCGCAACCACGACAGGGGCAAGTGTGTCGGTGAGATCCCAGGCAGCGGTTGCGTTGATGCCTTGCGTGCCGAAGAGCCCCCAGAGCGATCCGGCTTCGGGATCGTTGCTCGTCGAGACGTGGACGGTGGTGTCGAACGCCACGTTACGGACCGCGGGATGGGCCTCGAGGGTTTCCTGGGTCTTGTCGAGGTCGGCTCGTGTTTCAAGCAGGTAGACGTCGCTCTCACCAAAGCGTTCGACGAGAGCGGCGTGGGCGCTTTCGAGCAGGGCGTCCACGTCGGCGGGATTGGCGTCCGGTTCGAATTCGACGAGGAGTGCGTAGGGGTTGTGTGCAACGTCGGCGCCGAACTCGAGCACGATCTGTGCAAGTTGGTCGGCGTAGCGACCGGTTCCGTTGAGCGAAAGGCTGTCGTTATCCGCCTGCTCGGCTGCCAGGGCACCTGCGGTCGGAGTTGTCGTCGCAAGAGAGAGGGCAAGTGCAAGCGCAGACGCGGCAAACAGGGCGAACCGTGTTCTGGAGGGTGTCCGATGCTGGTGCATGATGGCCCGCGCTCCTCACTCCTCGTCCCATCGACAGGTGGGGGTCGACCCTAAATTGACGATTGTCCTCTATTGCGCTTCTCCTAAGTAATCGTCTGAACCTACCAAGGTGTTACTTACTCCGTTCTCAGTCGGGTGGCAGCGAATCACCGATTGGGGGCTCGGAGGTCCCCACTGAGTCAGCGCACTTTTCGCTGAGCGGCCCGACTCCTAGGATCGGGACGTGTTCCGGAAAGTCCGCCGCAAGCGAGAGCAGGAACGCTCAGACGACGGTGAGGTGTCGGAGCGTTCGGGCGCAACGCCGGAGACGGTGCGTCGGCGACCGCAGGGTGCGCAGGACCCGGTTGGCCAGTCCGACGCCGTACGGTCGGCAGCACTGGGCTTGCAGGCGAAGCTGTTGGCAGGTGGAACGAATGACGCCGTCGAGGCGCCCTCGGAGCGCGTGCAGCGACGAGACGCTCGCTCCATAACGGCTGATCGGGTGGGATCTGAAACCGTGCGTCGGGACGGCGACGAGACGGCGGAGTCTGCGTCGGCGACGCCCCCGAATTTCGCCCAGCCAGTGACGGCTGCTCAGGTGGCGGCCTTCCCGCTGCGGGCTGCGCAGCAGATGAGGAACAGTGACGAGGTTTGCAAGAACGTTCACAAGACGGCGTTTGCGTCGAGCTGGTCGAGGGCAAAACACGCCCTCATTGGTAACCCCGACACCGAAAAAGTCATGGAGCAGCTCCTGGTGTTCCGGCAGCGCTCCCACGACCGAGTGTTTGCCAAAACCATGCTGAAGCTCGAGGAGGAGCAGGCGAAGGAGGGCGGACTCACGTCCGCATCGGCCGCTGGCTCACAGACGCTCTCCAGCGATATTGATGCGAACCTCAAGGGCACCTCGACCGAGAAAGCTGTCGCCATCTTCAACGACATTTTCAGTCGGGAGGAACACTGGGGCATGGAGTCGGGTGTGGTGTTCGACATCAATGTCTACGCACTTGACTTCATGCATGGCACGAGCGATGCGGGTGGGCAGGGGCTGCAGGCATTGGCCGAGGGCGGTCGGGCTGGTGCCGCCGCCGGCGGTGTCGCGTCGATGATGGACGCCGATGCCGACATCGTGGGCGCAGATCTCATGGAGCAGCGATCGTGGGCGCTGGTCAAGGTTCGCCACTACACGACGTTGAAGGCCTGGGGGGCGCACTGCGACACGTCAGGAACACCCCAGCACCTTTCCGCCATTGCCCAGGATCGCCATCTCGCCTACTACCGGGAGGTCACGCACAAGATGGCCGCCCTCGCGGGAATCAATCCCGAGAATCTCGGACCTGAGGCCCGCGCCCTGGTGGATGAGCCAAACCCCAAAGTCACACCGCAGGTGAGTCTCGAACGGGTCGCCGCCGCACTCGTCGCCGGTCAGGTGGACGGCGATGTGAAAAAGGAACAGCTCATGCTGTCGTCGGCCAACCGCATCTACGAGGAGAAGCTGACCGAGGTTGCTCAGATCCGCAAGGACCTCGAGGGTGCGCTCGCGCAGCACGAACTGGCGTGGAGTCACCCGACCGGAACCGAGATTGCCGACGCCGAGCGAAATGTCGAGATCCACCTGACCTTGCTGCGCGACAAGATCTCTGAGGGCAACCTGTTTGCCAACGAGGCGTACCTCACCGACGGCGCGGTGAACCATGCAGTTCAGGGTCTTCAGATCGGCAAGAAGATCCGGCAGACGATGGCGCAGGGCGGCGATGCGATCACCGAGAACATGGCGGATGCGCTCAAAGAGATCCACCGCCACGGAAAGAACGGATCACTCGGCGAAGCAGCATTTAAGAGCGGCAAGTATCTCTTCCGGCTTGCGGACGCAGCCAAGAACGCAGGGATCACCGACGATCTGGTGATGAGGACGTACGCCTTGGGCGATGAGATCTCGAACGGGATCAAGAAGACGGACTATTCCAAGCCCGGCGTGGAGCGACCCGAAGGCGATGGCGATCCCCACGAACTCGCGTCCGCTCTTGAGGTCGAAAAGCAGTACTCGGACAAGATCAAGACCCCGGAGGATCTCGCCGCGAAAGTGCAGGAGGTCGGTGGTCTCGCTATGTCGCTGATCGCTGCCTTTGACCCTGAAGCACTCGGTTCGCCGGTGCTGAAGCCCCCAAAACGGGAAGGCCTGTGAACGCGTCGCCTCCCCTCAGCGGGAGGCGACGGTAGTGACGTGTCAGGGAGTGCGGCCGCAGAAGGCCAGCATGCGATCGAAGCTGCTCGCATCGGCGGGCACATCGACCTCTGGACCGAACGCGCCCCCGGCCCGAGAATCCTCGGTGATGAAGGAACTGAAGAACGTTGCCGCTGCTTCCGTGAGATGTTCCGGCGGCTCGAACGCTTGGCCAGTCGCGCGGGCGAGGTCCCAGCAGTGGACATAGTTGTCGGCTGAAAGCATTTGCAGGGCGTAGCCCGCTGGCATCTCGCCGAACACAAGGCTCACGTTTTCGCTCACATCGTCGACACCAGCCACGGCCTGGTCGATCGCTTCGGTGGCTTGTCGGTAGGTCTCGTGGTGGTCGTCACCGAGGACGTCGCCCATTTGGGCTGGCATGGTGGAAATGAGTTCCTGCTGACGTGCGTCATCGCCTGCCATCCCGGCACCGAAGATGAAGCGTCCGAGTGTGAAGTGGCCGATCAGGTCTCGGACCGTGAAGCCGTCGCATGGTGTGTCCTTGGCAAGGTGGGCCGAGTCGGTCCCCTCAACCAGGGGGGTCAGAAGGTCGCTGACCTCACGGAAGAATGCCTTGGGATCCATAGTTCCTCGTTTCGGGAGTGAGTCGTTGTGTCGGGAGCGTCCGGTCCCGCCGCGGCAAGCTCAAAGATCGGTCTAGTTGTTCAGGACCCTCTGTGTCGAAACTGTGCCGAGGTGGGTCTGGTTGATTCCGCTGGCACAGCCTCGGTCGGCACACGCTTACAGTTCCACGTCGTCGCTGGTGTCTCCTTGTAGCCGATGATCGGATTGCCGTCGGTCCCGTTCGCCACCGGCGGTCGATTCCCCGATCGTGGTGCGCAGCGCTGGCTTGCTGCGCTTGCCTCGTTTACCCGGTGAATGCCGGTTCGTAGGGAGAGGCGGTTGCTGGTGGCGAAACGACGGGCTCCGCAGGCTCGGTCGAAGGCGGAGCTGAACCTGGCGGGGCGACCACCACCGCCGTCGTCGTTGCGGTGGTGCTCGTTGTTGCCGGGGCGGTCGTCGTGGTTGTTGTCGTCGTGGGGGCGGTGGTGGCTTCGCGGCTCCGCTCCGCACGCAGCGTTCTCCCGTCGACCTCAGCCTCAACGGAACGCTC
>Ga0181593_10000629_pt1 | contig 30985 bp, 27 predicted proteins | sample 071ome_19_FD_133756 | JGI IMG/M metagenome (GOLD analysis project Ga0181593, IMG submission 133756) | Coastal salt marsh microbial communities from the Groves Creek Marsh, Skidaway Island, Georgia - 071413AT metaG (megahit assembly) | ecosystem: Environmental > Aquatic > Marine > Intertidal...
CACGATGCCAAGCGCGGAGGCGATGAAACCGCGGCGGATATGGGTCAATTCGCCACCGCCATGGCGAAGGACGCCGAGCAACTTCAAGGAGAGTACCGGCAGGACGCAGGGCATGAAATTCAATATGAACCCGCCCAACAGCCCGAGACCAAGCATGGTGAGCCAGGTCGCGAGGCTGACCTTGGTCAACGCGGGGTTGCCGGTCGCTCGGGTATCCGGGCGGTCTCCGACACGGTGTTTGCTCTCAATGAAGCGGTCACCGTCGACGATGGTCAGGGTTACCGGAAGCGCCGACAAGGACCCGTTCTTCGGCAGTGAAGCGGGTATCGTCAGCACGGCGCCGCGTGCGTCGGCGGTCAATTCCACCACCGGCTTTCCGAATCTGTAACGATCCTCCGTTTCAACAAAGATGTCCGGCGTGGCCAAGGGTGAATCGGATGAGATCGAAACCTTGATGGAGTGCGGCTTGGGCTCTCCCACCGGCTCGACGGCGGTTACCGAAAGGCCAGCCCCCGCTAAAGGGCTCGGAACCAGTGAGCGATATCGGCTGATGAGTTGGGTAAAGGCGGTGGGTCCCGCCGGTCCCGCCGGCAAGGTGAAGGTCAAGGCCGCGTCCAACGGAACGCAGATGTCGCTGCAGGCCAGCGCATGCACGGTCGCGTCAATTTGTAGCGGCTTACCGGGCTCCGCGATCCGCGCGGCGATGGGAAAGACCACCTCGTCCTTGTAGCCGTGGCTTTCCTGGTCAAAGAGGCTGAAGCGGTGGGGGACCGGCCACTTCCATTCCAAGTCGCGCAGGTTCTCGGCGTTCTTGATTTCGAGATTCGGTGGAAATCCGGCATCGCCCGGCGTGCGCCAGTAGATCTTCCAGCCCTCGGCGAGCTTGAATTGCAAGCCTAACGGGACCGTCGCCGCGTCACCCGTGCCCGAGGCCGCGCTGACCAGCCGGATATCGGCCATGCGGGTGCGCGCCCAATCCGAGGCGCCGCTTGCCGCATCAGCCGCGCCCAATACGGCGATATAGACCGTCGCCGTGACGCCAAAAAGCAACCGTGCCCATTGACCGGATATGGTGGTTTTTCCCATGGTCAGCCGATACCTCAATTCGTTTCAGCCTTGGAATATAGGGATAGTTCACGGGAAAACGCTCACATTTCCGGGATTGAACGGTGTTGCGAGCGCCTATACCCTCGGTGCGAGGCGATTATACCATGCTCCGGTGACTCTTTTGGCCGCATAAATGTGACGATGGCGCGTGATAAAGCCAGCATCGATGATGTCTATCTGACGGGCCAGCTTCTGCTGGCCATGCCGAGCATGCGCGATCCGCGTTTCGCCCGTGCGGTGATCTATATGTGCGCGCATGGCGAGGATGGGGCCGTGGGCCTGGTGGTCAATCGTCTGATCGGCGGCTTGCCTTGTTCGGATTTGCTCGAACAGCTCGGTATTGACCACGATCTGGCTTCATCGATTGTCCTGCCGAATGTGCATTTCGGCGGACCGGTCGAGACCGAGCGGGGATTTGTGCTGCATACTCGCGACTACATGGCGGACGAGTCGATGCCGATCAACGATGCAATGGCTCTTACCGCGACGGTGGACATCGTGCGGGACATTGCCAGGGGGGCGGGGCCGCGGGATCTGGTGCTTGCGCTCGGATATGCCGGGTGGGGACCCGGCCAGCTTGATGGGGAGATTCAGGAAAACGCCTGGCTCAGTGTAGCTTCGGACGACGCGCTCTTGTTTGACGCGGATATCGAGACCAAATGGGACCGCGCCATGGCCAAGATCGGCGTCGACGCTTCGCTCCTTTCGACGGCGGCCGGGCGGGCCTGAGCCAGCGCCGGCTTCGTCGCCGTCCTCTGTTTAACCGTTTCGCGCCAGGGTCTTTTCCTGGTCCAGAAGCGCCTGTTTGCGTTCGACTCCCCAGCGATAACCGGTAAGCCGACCATCCGCGCCGATGGCTCGGTGGCACGGGACCAGTAGTGCCACGGGGTTGCTGCCGCAAGCGCGCCCGACGGCTCTGGGGGCGCCGGGTTTGCCGATCGCCTCGGCGAGCTGGGCGTAGGAGCGGGTTTCTCCATAGGGTATATCGCTAAGGGCTTGCCAAACCTGGCGTTGAAAGGCCGTGGCCTGGACATCCAGCGGCAGTTGGATATTCGGTTCATGTCCCTCGAGATGCGCGACCACGGTATCCAGCATGTCACCAAGGCCCTCGTCATCTCTATGCCTCTCGGCCTTTGGGAAGTCCGCCCCCAGATCGGCGATGAGTGCGTCCTCCTCGTCTCCCAGCCCGACAAAACAGACGCCCTTGGCCGTCGCGCCCACCAGGACCAATCCCATGGTGCTGACCCTAGTGGCATAGGCGATCACCGCTCCGGCGCCGCCCCGGCCATAGCTGGCGGGTGTCATGCCAAGTTGTCCGGCGGATTTCTCGTAAAGCCGGCTGGATGAGCCGTACCCGGCGCCGTATAGCGCCGGCGCCACGGGTTCGCCTGAACGCAGGTTCTTCTTCAAGCGCTCGAGCCGGATTGAATCCCAATACTGCCTCGGGGTGATCCCCATGGCTTTCTTGAAAACCCGGTGGAGATGATGCGGGCTGACGCCGGTCGCGGTGGCCAGTGTTTGCAGGCTTGGCGCCTGCTCGTCGGAGGCTTCGATCTCCTGGCACGCGCGGCGAACCGCGAGCAGTTGGGGATCGTTCATTCCCTTCGGCTGGCCGCCGCATTTACGGCAGGCGCGATATCCCGCCTTCTCGGCTTCGGCGCCAGTCTCGTAGAAACGCACATTGCGCCGGGCCGGTTGGCGGCTGGAGCAACTGGGTCGGCAGTAGATACCGGTGGTCGCGACCGCGTAGACGAAGCGACCATCCGCGTCGGCTTGCTTGCCGACCACGGCGTTCCAGCGAGCATCCTCGGTGGCGAAAGAGTTGGGGTGCAACATCGTTGACATGACAGGCTCACTCCCATGACTGAAGATGCTGCTTTTTAGAGTGCCGGCGGGCAAGCCTCTATCCGGTGATTGATCCGGAATTAAGGAAAGTCGCGCGCACCGCCCCTATCGCGGAAGGCGTGACTACTGGCTTGAAAAAACCTTCTTCAGCAGATCCGTCGACCGCACCGCCGGGTTGTTGCGGATCGCGGCTTCTTCCCTGCCGAGATACAGAAACAGCGCGTTGAGAGCCTTCTGTACCACATGGGCCGTGAGATCGCCCTTTATGTCCGGGACCAAGGGTACGTTCTCGTACTGGCTCATGAAGGCGTCGTAAGCCTTGACCGCTCCGGTCTTGGCCAAGGCGTCCTCGACGATCGGCGCGAAACGCTGTTTCAAGGGTTGGGTCGTGGTGCGCTGGAAATACTTGGTCGCCGCGTCATCGGGGCCATTCAGGATCCCCTGCGCGTCTTGCCAGGTCATGGCCTTGATTGCGTCACCGAAGGCGGCGGTGGCTTCCGGCAGCGCCTTTTCGGCGTCCTTGTTGAGCGCCGATTCCAATTCCTGGCCGAGACTTCCATAGCCGATCTTGTCCAAGACAGCCTGGGCGGATCGCATGGTCTTGGGCAGGGGAATGTGAACCGCCGGATCGTTTTCGAATCCACCGGTCGTGCCGAGCTGCCCGATCACCCGCTGGGCGCCGACCCAAATCGCCTCGGTCAGGCCGCTGGAGATTTCCGAACTGGACAGGCCGCCGGACGCGCCGCCTTGTCCGACCTTTCCCAGTAATCCCTTTGCCGAATCCAGCAGGCTGGATTGCGCTTTTACCGGCGTTACCGGATTAGACAGGGCGATGGCCACGACGAAAATCGCCGCGGCTTTTCCGAGAGTACCTCTCATCTTCACCTCTTGGTCAGGCTAGAACCGCGTCATAGGCCGCGATCGCCGCGGCTTCGACGAGGTCATTGACGGTGGCGTTCATCTGGACGATCTGCACCGGTTTCTCCAGCCCGATGAGCATCGGGCCGATGATCGTGCCGCCGCCCACCGCTTGCAGCAGTTTGTAGCTGATATTCGCGGAATGCAGCGCCGGCATGATCAGCACATTCGCGGGACCAGACAGCCGGCAGAACGGATAATTCGCCCTTAGCGACATATCCAGCGCGACATCGACATTCATCTCGCCGTCATACTCAAAGTCGACATTGCGCTCATCCAAGGCCTGAACACCCGCGCGGATTCGTTGCATGTGCTCTCGATGCGGATAGCCGAAATTCGAGAACGACAGCAAGGCGACGCGGGGCTCGTGTCCAAAGGCCCGCGCGCGCTCCGCGGTCTGAACGGCGATATCGGCCAGGGCCTCGGGATCGGGGAGCTCGTTGATATTGGTGTCGGCGATGAACAACGTGGTCGAACGGGTCACCACGACGCTACAGGTCATCAGCCGCTGGCCGGGTTTCGGGTCCAGCACGCGGGTTATGTACTCATGATTGACCCCGAAACTGCGGGTAACGCCGGTGACCATCGCGTCGGCATGACCATTCGCCACCATTGAAGCGGCAAAGACGTTGCGATCCTGATTGACCATGCGCTGCACATCGCGGAACAGGTGGCCGCTCCGTTGCAGCCGCTTATAGAGGTTCGCCGTGTATTCCTCGTTATGAACCGACAGCCGGGCGTTGTGGATTTCCAGGTCCGTCGACGAGGCCAGCCCGAGACGGGCCATGGTCTCCCGGACGGTTTCCTCGCGGCCGATCAGGATCGGCTCGCCATAGCCGGCGGATTTGAAGGCAATCGCGGCCCGGATCACGCGTTCTTCCTCGCCCTCGGCGAAGACCACGCGCTTTGGCGATTGGCGCACCCGGGCATGGATGCCGCTGAGGGCGCTGGCGGTCGGATTGCGCCGCGCGCGCAGTTCCGCCTCATAGGCGTGAAAATCCTCGATCGGGCGTTGCGCGACCCCGGAGTCCATCGCCGCGCGCGCGACGGCGGATGAAACCTTGACGATCAGGCGCGGATCGAAGGGGGCGGGAATGATATACTCACGCCCGAACTGGAGCGGTTTTCCGTAGGCGGCGCTGACTTCGTCGGGAACATCCTCGCGCGCCAACTCGGCGATCGCGTTTGCCGCCGCGATTTTCATCGCGTCATTGATCTCCGAAGCCCTTACATCAAGCGCGCCGCGGAAGATATAGGGAAAGCCGAGGACATTGTTCACCTGGTTTGGATAGTCCGAGCGCCCGGTCGCCATGATCGCGTCGGGTCGGATTTCCGCGACTTCCTCCGGCGTGATCTCGGGATCCGGGTTGGCCATGGCGAAGATGATTGGGTTGTCGGCCATGGATTTGACCATATCGGCCGAAAACGCGCCTTTCGCGGAAAGCCCGATCAGAATGTCGGCGCCGGCGGCGGCGTCCTCCAGGGTTCGGGCGTCGGTCTCGGCGGCATGGGCGGATTTCCACTGATTCATGCCGGCCTCGCGGCCCTGATAAATCACGCCCCGGGAGTCGCACATGATGACGTTCTCGTGCGGTACCCCCATCGCCTTGATCAGCTCGATCCCGGCGATCGAGGCGGCGCCGGCGCCGTTGACGACGATTTTCGAGGTCGCCAGATCACGGCCGGTCAGATGCAGGGCGTTGATCAGACCCGCCGCGGTGATGATCGCGGTGCCGTGCTGGTCATCGTGAAAGACCGGGATGTCGAGCAGTTCCTTCAGACGCTGTTCGATGATGAAGCATTCCGGCGCCTTGATGTCCTCTAGATTGATGCCGCCGAAGCTTTTGCCGAGGAAGCGCACGCAGTTTACCACCTCGTCGACATCCTCGGTGTTAACCTCGAGATCAAGGCCGTCGATATCGGCGAATTTCTTGAAAAGAACCGCCTTGCCTTCCATGACCGGCTTGGCCGCCTGGGCCCCGATATTCCCGAGCCCAAGGACCGCGGTGCCGTTCGAGATCACCGCGACGATGTTGCCCTTGGCCGTATAATCATAGGCCTTTGAGGCGTCACGGTGGATCTCCATGCAGGGCACCGCGACGCCAGGAGAGTAGGCGAGCGATAGATCACGCTGGGTGTTCAGCGGCTTGGTGGGCGCGATTTCGAACTTGCCGGGCTTGCCGAGCGCGTGAAAATCCAGCGCGTCCTGATCCGTTTGTCGCTTGGCGTCGTCCATGAGAGCGTTTCCTCTATCGGTTTCGCGACAACCGTCGCGCTGTTATTTTCGTCTATTGGGGCATGGCGGGGATTGTGAATCAACCACGGATACCAAGTCGGGCGATGGCGACCAGGTGGGACAGCATGCTAAGGTCGGTCACGATTCAGGCGCAATCAACGGCAAGTGCGACCCAGTGACAGCGGAACAAGATCCGGGCTCCGAAAAAACCCGCCCACGTGATGCCGGCGATCAGACTGGTGCGGCGTCGACCGCCGGGCTGACGCCGATGTTGGTCCAGTTCTTCGAGATCAAGCAGGCGCATCCCGACGCGTTGCTGTTTTTCCGCATGGGCGACTTTTATGAGTTGTTCTTCGATGACGCGGTGGTCGCGGCGGGGGCGCTGGACATCACCCTGACCAAGCGCGGTCGTCACAACGGTGATGACATCCCCATGTGCGGCGTGCCGTTCCACGCGGCGGACGCCTATCTCGCTCGGCTCATCCGCAAGGGCTTTCGCGTCGCCATCTGCGATCAGGTCGAGGATCCGGCGGAAGCGCGCAAGCGTGGCTCTAAATCCGTGGTCAAGCGCGCCGTCTCTCGCGTGGTTACCCCGGGCACGGTCACCGAGGACACCTTGCTGGAGGCGCGCAGCCACAACTATCTGGCGGGTATGGCGGAAGCCCAGGGGAAGTTCGGTCTTGCCTGGGTGGATGTGTCCACCGGTGCCCTGCAGGTTCAGCCAACCGACGCCGCCGGTCTCGCGGCGACCCTGGCGCGGATCGGTCCAAGCGAGCTCCTGGTGCCGGATCGGCTGTTGAACGAGGATGGCGCCGGCGCGGTGGTCGCGGCGCATCTGGAGGATTGGCGCGCGGTTCTCGCGCCGATGCCCTCCAGCCGGTTCGACAGCGCCAACGGGACCAAGCGCCTGGAAGCCCTGTTCGGGGTTGGGGCGCTGGACGGGTTCGGAAATTTCTCGCGCGCCGAGCTCGCGGCGGCGGGGGCTCTGGTGGATTATCTCGAACTTACGCAGCAGGGCCGCCTGCCGAGGTTGTCCGCGCCTAGGCGGTGGTCGGCGGGCGGTTCCGTGGAGATCGACGCCGCGACCCGGGCAAATCTGGAACTGGTCCGCACGCTTTCCGGCGAGCGTCGGGGTAGCTTGCTTGATGTCATCGATCGCACGGTGACCGGCGCCGGCGCACGGCTCCTGGCGAGCCGAATCGCCGCCCCGCCGACCGACCCGGCGGCGATCACCCATCGTCTCGACAAGGTCACGCATTTTGTCGATGGCGAGCGTTTGCGCGCCGATATCCGTGACACATTGCGCCGGACACCGGATCTTGAGCGGGCCTTGTCGCGACTGGCCTTGGATCGAGGCGGGCCCAGGGATTTGGCGGCGATTCGTGATGGGTTGGGAGTGACCGGGAGCCTGCGCGACCGTCTGCTACGCACCGAGGGCTCGATCGCCGATCCGCCCGAGGGTATCCGCGAGATCTGGGAGGATCTTGGGTATCACGAGCCCTTGGTGGACCTCCTCCGGCGTGCCATGGCCGAGGAGCCGCCGCTGCTGGCGCGGGATGGTGGGTTTATCGCGGCGGGTCACGCGCCCGAACTGGACCGTCTGCGCGGCCTGCGAGACGAGAGCCGGCGCCTCATCGCCGGGCTGCAGCGGCAATACGCCGAACAATCCGGCATCGCGTCGATGAAGATCAAGCACAATAACGTGCTGGGATATTTCGTTGAGGTGACCGCAATCCACGCCGACAAGGTGATGGGCCACGAGACGTTTATTCATCGCCAGACCATGGCCAACGCGGTCCGTTTCACCACGGTTGAACTCGGCGAATTGGAGCGTGATCTGGCTTCGGCGGCGGACAAATCGCTGGCACTGGAGATGGAGATCTTCGCCGGCCTGGTCCGGCAGGTTCTGGACGCGGCCGACGCCATCGGTCTCGCCGCCGCCGCTCTCGCGCGGCTCGACGTCGCCAGCGGGCTGGCGGAACTTGCCGTCGACCGCCGCTATGTCCGCCCGCAAGTCGATAACAGCCAGGATTTTTCGATCATCGGCGGGCGGCACCCGGTTGTCGAGGCTCTGGCCAGCGACGGTGCCGGTTTTGTCGCGAATGACTGTGATTTGGCGGCGGACCAACGGTTGTGGTTGATCACCGGTCCGAACATGGCGGGTAAGAGCACGTTTCTGAGGCAGAACGCGTTGATCGCGCTGTTGGCTCAGATGGGCTCCTATGTCCCTGCGACCGAGGCGCGCATCGGGGTGGTTGACCGTCTGTTCAGCCGGGTCGGCGCGGCCGACGATCTGGCCCGGGGCCGTTCGACCTTCATGGTCGAGATGGTGGAAACCGCGGCGATCCTTAATCAGGCGACCGACCGGTCGCTGGTGATCCTCGACGAGATCGGTCGAGGCACCGCCACTTTCGACGGCCTATCCATCGCCTGGGCTTCGATCGAGCATCTGCACGAGGTGAATAAGTGCCGTACTCTCTTCGCCACGCATTATCACGAGTTAACGGTTCTGGCCGATAAGCTGCCGTCGCTGTCCTGCCACACCATGCGGATCAAGGAATGGAAGGACGAGATCGTGTTCCTGCACGAAGTTGGCAAGGGCGCCGCCGATCGTTCCTACGGTATTCACGTCGCCAAGCTCGCGGGCTTGCCGTCGGTGGTGATCAACCGCGCCGAGGCGGTGTTGGAACAGCTCGAAAACGGCGACAAGGCGGGGGCGGCGGGCCGTCTGGCGGAGGACCTGCCGCTGTTTCAGGCGATGCTTGCCCAGCCGACGCCCCGGGCCGCGTCTGGGCCGAGCGAGGTCGAGGAGCGGTTGGCCGAGATCAATCCCGACGCCTTGACGCCGCTTCAGGCGCTCGAGGCGCTATACGCGCTTCGGGAACTGGTGAAAACATAGTCTTTGGGGACCAGAGTCATGGAATTCGACTTCACCGAGGATCAGCGCGCGATCCAGGACGTTGCCCGGCGTTTTGCCGCGGAGCGGTTGGCGCCCGGTTTCATGGCGCGGGACGCGGGCGGGCCGCTTGACCGGGATCTTTTGCGTGAGATGGGTGGCCTCGGCCTGATCGCCGCCGAGATCCCGGAGGGGTTCGGCGGCTCGGGTGTTGACGCGGTGACCGCTGGACTGATCATCGAGGCGATCAGCCACGCCGATCTGAATGTCGGTTATGTCCCCCTGCTGACCGGTCTGGTGGGCGCGATTCTGGTCCAGCACGCCGAACCGGATGTCGCGCGCCGGGTGGTCGGCAAGGCCTGCGCGGGTGAAACCATATTGGCGTTGGCGCTTACGGAGCCCGGCGGCGGGTCGGACGCGGCGAACCTCAAGCTCAAGGCGCGGCGGACCAATGACGGCTATGTCATAAGCGGCGAGAAGACCTCGATCTCCATGGCGGACCAGGCCGACACGGCGCTGGTCTTCGCTCGGTCAGGCACCGAGGCGGAGCGGGCTCACGGTATCTCGGCGTTTCTGGTGCCGTGTGATGCGCCGGGTCTCTCAACCACTTCCTTTGACGATCTCGGTTCACGCAGCGTGGGCCGGGGGTCGATGTTCTTCGACGAGGTGAAGGTCGACGCCTTGGCGTTGATCGGCGTTGAGGGTGCCGGGTTCCGCCAGGTGATGGGTGGTTTCGATTATTCCCGGGCCTTGATCGGCTTGATGGTGTTGGGCGCCGCCCGCGCGTCATTGGATGAAAGCTGGGACTTTATTCAGGAGCGCGAGGCTTTCGGAAAGCCGATCGCCACCTATCAGGGAGTGACCTTCCCCCTGGCGGAGGCGGAGACCATGATCGAGGCGGCGCGTCTGCTTTGTTACAAGACCCTATGGCTCCGCGACCTGGGCCGGTCGCATACCGCTGAAGCGGCGATGGTCAAATGGTGGGCACCCAAGCTCGCCTTTGACGTTATTCATCAATGTCTGCTGGCGCATGGCCATTCAGGCTACAGCAAGGACATGGCGCATCAGCAGCGGTTGCGCGACGTGCTGGGGCTTCAGATCGGAGACGGTACGGCGCAGATCCAAAAAATGGTCATCGCCCGCGAGCGGATCGGCAGGGTGGCGCTGGGTCGCTCTTGATCGGGAACGTCGCGGGGCCTTGCCGGGTTTCAGGGAACCTCGGTGATCGGGTCGCCCAAGCCAAGATGGCTCTTGTCGGCGCAAAGGACAAACTCCAACTCCTTGACCACGCCGAGTTGGGTTCCGGCGGCGGCGCGAACCTGGTCCAGGGAAAGTTCGCCACTTTCCAGTTTTCTTCGCCACGCATCGTCAAATCGTTGAAGCGCGCTCACCATCACGAAATTTATGTCCAGCATGAGCGCCAGCATGGTGACGTTCACGTTGCGCTCGGCCCAATCCAGGTTTTTGTGTCGGTTCATCATCTCGAAGGTATTTCGCATGAAGGGCCGCACATGGGTGGGGTCGGAAATGAAAGTCGGGGTGATAGGGGTGGGGAACCGTGATTTTCATCCGCCCCCCGTGGCTCATCAACCGATACAGCTCCTTGATAATGGCGAAGAACACCTTGGTTTCCTGGCCGAGATGCTCGAGCACGTGATGGGCGGCGAGTTCCTCGACCGAATTCTCCTCTAAAGGCCAGGGGGTCTCCTCCAGATTCCACAGCACGTCGGGCGCGCATTCAGGGAACTGGTCGACATTCACATAACCATCGAGCTTGTTGAAACCGCATCCGATATTGAGCTTCATGGCATCCCCAATCACGCCCGATTTGGGCACCTGTCGCGGTGAGCGTAACGAGTGAGATGGTTCGGCGACGGAACCAGTCATTTCAGGCGCGCTCATTGCGGGTATCGACGGGTTCTGTAAAGACCGTGGCCCGGGCCGGGATCCAGAAAGTAAGCGGAATGAATGAAAACGCTATTGTAAGTCTCGCTGATTGGCGCCGCCGTGTGTCGGATCTCTATGGCCGGATTCGTAATGCTTCCGACCCCGTCTCGGGGTGGAAAGATTGGCGTGAAACGCGCGATATCTTGTTCAGGTTTCATCCGCAGTCGCCGATTGATCGAGGGAGCCGTTCCACCCATGCCGGGGTTCCATTGTTCGAGCACAACCCGACCGCGCGATTTCTTGTTGACGTGGAAGTTGTCGCGAACGCCGTCGAGGAGGTTTGGGAGATAGGCCCGGATGGCGCGCTTCGGCTTGTCCCGGGTCTGCGTACCAGGGGGCTGAGGGAGACCTTGGGCGGTGAGCTTACGATCTATCAGATCAAGGGTTATGGGGGTGGGCTGTTCTTGCCGTTTAAGGACGCGACAAGCGGGCGGGAGACCTATGGCGGCGGGCGTTACTTGCTCGATACCATCAAGGGCGCCGATCTCGGCATGGAGGATGGGAAGCTCGTCTTGGATTTTAACTTCGCCTATCACCCGTCCTGCCGTTACTCCGACTCCTGGGTCTGCCCGCTTGCGCCAAATGAAAACAGTTTGGCGGCGGAAGTTCGGGCCGGCGAAAGACTGTAGTCGGCGGCTTGGCGACCGAGTTCAATCGGAAACTACTGACGCGCGCCAGACAACGCTGCCCCAGAAGTCGCCCCTGATTTCGACATCCTTGTCGAGATAGGGCTCGAAAGTCCCCGCGGTTTCCGCCGAAAGGTCCTCGACATTGCCCGGCGTGTCGGAGGCTTTGGAGATCAGAAGGTACTCTTCCCCCGCGTCCGAGACGAAATGAATCGGCCCGGTATCGGCTTGCTGGCCATGCATGGTCGGCAGGCGCATGACCCGGCCCCGTTGGACGGTTTTTTCGGTCATCGCGGACCTCCCCGATAGCGGCGTGACGTCGTCTCGTCAAAGCACATCGCGAAGCGCCTGGGCAAGTTGTTCGGGCGTTGCCTCGGGACCGAAATGCGCCAGGAACCCACCACCCGGCGCCATCAGATAGGTGACCGCCGAATGATCCACGAGATAGGTATCATCCCCGGTATCCTCGGCTTTCTGATAGAAGACCCGATAAGCGCGGGCGACATCGGCGATTTGCTGGGGCGTTCCGGTCAGATTGCTGAAACTCTCGTGAAAATGCTGGTGATACTCGGCCATGACGTCGACCGTGTCGCGCGCCGGGTCAACGGTGATGAAAAGCGGTTTGACCCGCTTGGCGTCTTCCCCCAATTGGTCGAGCGCCTCGGTAATCACGGTAAGCCCCGTTGGACAGATATCCGGGCAAAAGGTGTAGCCGAAATAGACGATCTTATGGACGCCGTCGAAGTCGGCCTCGGTAACCGCGCGGCCGGAATGTTCCGTAAGCGTAAAGGGGCCACCGACCAAAGTGCTGCCCTCGCCCCCACTATTCTGGGATTGGGTGACGATCCAGGCGCCGGTTCCTAGCGCGGCGACGAAGATCGCGCCGAGGACGGAGATAAGAATGATGAATGTTCGGTTTGACATGACGGAACCACGCTTTCCACGCTACCTCATATGAGGGCTCGCGCACCGATTTGTCAGCCCCTCGGGGCATAAAATAAACGCGATCGGCTATCGCGCTGGAATATTGGTGCCGCGAACCCGCCAACCGCCTTCGAATCCCGGTTCCGGATGAAGCCAGTCGATCAGTGTCGTCGATAGATTGTCGGTGGCGAACCGGATGGCGTGCTCGGGCGGCGCGCCGAGCGCGATCGCGATCGCGGCGCGGATCGTTCCGCCATGGGCGACGCAAACGATATCGCGTCCGGAAAAGCGATCCGTCAAATCCGTGATGGCGGCTTGGACCCGCGCGAGGAGATCGAGAAAACTCTCGCCATTCGGTGCCCTTTCGGTCACCGGCGCCAGCCAAAATCGCTCATAGGCCTCGCCGTACTTGGCGCGGGCCTCGTCATAGGTGAGGCCGACCCAATCACCGAAATCCTGCTCGCCCAGCCTTGCGTCGATGACGGGCTTGGGAAGCGCGAGGCCGGCGTCGCGGATCGCGTCGAGGGTTTGCGTGGTCCGTTGAAGATGGCTGGTGATCGTCACCGCGTCGCCGGGCAAGTGGCGGGCCAAGGCTTCAAAGGCGATCCGGTTCGAGGTATTCGCCGGTTTGTCGGAGGCGCCGTATATCCGGCCCTCCGGATTGTCCACCGGCGCGTGCCGGACGATATGCCATCGTGTTTCAAGCATCGTTCTCTACTTCTTTCAGAAAAGCCTATACCGGTCAGGCGCCGATCGTGGCCGCCAAAGCCAAGAGAATCGCCGTTTCCGCTGCCTGTTCGACCGCGCCGAGGACGTCACCGGTATAGCCGCCGATCTGCCGCCGCGCCAGGACGGCCATCGCTACCGCCGCCACGCAACCCGCCGCCGCCGCGATTAAGGCGGTCGAAAACGGAAGCGCTATAATGAACAGAACGGCCGCGATCGCCAGCGCCGCTTGCACGGTGGATGTCTTGGGCTTGCCGGCCATGTCGCCCAGGCCGCGATCGCTGGCGTTCTCGAGTATGAGGGTTACCGGAGGGATGAGCGCCCTGGCGCCTCCATGGGCGACGATCAGGGTGATGGCCGTCATCGCTGGATCGCCGGTATCCAAGACCGTCACGATCGCCGTCGCCTTCAGTCCGACCAAAAGGATAAGCGCGAGAACGCCATAGGCGCCGATCCGGCTGTCGCGCATGATGGCGATCTTTCCCGCCTTGTCGCGACCGCCGCCGAACCCGTCGGCGAGATCCGACAGTCCGTCCTCGTGCAACGCGCCCGTCGCGAGCGCCGTCGCGGCGATCGCGAGCAAGGCGGACGCGACGATCGGGAGACCCAGCGATTGGCCGAGCCACGCGGCCAGGCCGCCGATACAACCGATCCCCGCGCCGACCACCGGAAAGCACCAGCTGGCGCGCATCAACTTGCGATCTCCGGTATCAATTGCCGGGGTAGGCAAGCGTGTGAGAAAACGCGCGGCAACGACGAGATCGCGAACCCACCAAGTGGTGTCGGACAAATCATTGGGAGGTTTCGCGCCGGTTCCTTGCATTCGTCTCGATCCGGTGTTTTCTGGGTGTTTCTTGGGGTGTATGGGGTTTCCCTCGACTTGGCAATTTCATATGACACGCCAGCCCAAGCGACGTCGTCCCGTCGGGTTCGAGATCGCGCCCCGTTCACGATCAGGAAGAGAGCGAGCACCCCATGGCCGAGACACCACCACGCGGCGCCATCGCATCGTTGGATGAAGTAAGGACTCTCATCGCGGAGCTACCGGGCCCGGACCTCGAAGCGGCCACCGCCGCCGCCGAGCGCGAGGCGGTTCTTACCAAGCCCACCGGGGCGCTGGGCCGCCTGGAGGAGTTGGCGCAGTGGCTCGCCACCTGGCAGGGGCGACACCCGGCCAAGGTGGAGCATCCCCGTACCGCCGTTTTCGCTGGAAATCACGGTGTCGCGGCGCGCGGTGTCTCGGCGTTCCCATCTTCCGTCACCCAGCAGATGGTCCAGAACTTCGTCGCGGGCGGCGCGGCGGTGAATCAGCTCTGTCGGGTGTTTGACGCGGATCTTCGGGTTTACGAGCTCGACCTGGACCAGCCGACCGCCGATTTCACCGAGGCACCGGCGATGATAGACGAGGAATGCGCTCGGGCCATGGCCTACGGCATGATGGCGGTGGAGCCTGGGCTGGATGTGCTTTGTCTCGGCGAGATGGGAATCGGTAATACCACTGCGGCCTCGGCGTTGTGTCTGGCGTTGTTCGGCGGCGAAGCCAAGGACTGGGTCGGCGCCGGCACCGGCGTCGATGGCGAGGCCATGGCCCGAAAGATCGAGGCCGTGAAACTCGGTGTCGCGCATCACGCCGAACGCGCGGGCGACCCCCTGGCTATTCTGGCGGCGCTGGGTGGTCTCGAGCTCGCGGCTATCGGCGGCGCGGTTCTGGCGGCGCGCATGGCGAGGCTGCCGGTGGTGTTGGATGGTTTTGCCTGCACCGTGGCGGCATCGGTACTGCACGCGATGCATCCGCGCGCGATAGATCATTGCGTGGTCGCGCATCTGTCGGTGGAGCCGGGCCATCGCCTTCTCTTGGACAAGATCGGAAAGGAGCCACTTTTCAATTTGGGTATGCGGTTGGGTGAAGGTTCCGGCGCGACCTTGGCGCTGGGCGTTTTGCGCGCCGCCGCGGAATGTCACGCGGGGATGGCGAGCTTCGCCGACGCGGGGGTAAGTGGCCCGGCATGAAGTTACGCGTCTGGAAACGGAGCCGGTGATGGCGAGCAAGTGGACGACCGACCGCGCCCGATATCTCTACAAGGATCGTTATCTCAATCACCGGATAGACAGGTGTCGCACGGAGAAGGGCGTCGTGGTCGACCCATATCACGTCGTCGAATATCGTGATTGGATCAATGTCGTGGCGGTGACGCCCCAACTCGATCTACTTTTGGTACGTGAATATCGCCATGCCGGTGGGTTCGTTGCGACGGGCTTGCCGTCTGGTACCTTCGAGGACGGAGACGACGCGCTGTCCTGTGCAAGACGCGAATTGCGTGAGGAAACCGGTGGACTGGCGCCTCACTGGTTCGCGACCACCACGTTTTTCGCCAATCCCGCGGTCCAAACCAACCAGGTGCATTGCTTCCTTGCCTTGGATGTCGAGCGTGTGGCGGACACCGACTTCGATGAGAGCGAGGAAATCGAAACGGTTCCGACGCCCGTGACGACGGTCTACCGCGATCTGTTGTCAGGGCGTGTCTTGGTCCAGGGGCTACACTTGGCGTCGCTTTACGCCGCGGCAGCTTATGTCAGAGGATCCTCGGACCCAATGCTCGCGCCGTTTCGCGACGCGATTGAGCGGGCGTATCTGGACGGCTAGGCCACCGCATCGGGCGCGCTTATCCTTCCCCGACCGGGGCAAGCATTCGAATGCACCGCGGATGGAATTCAGCAATCAGGTGAGGTTCAGGTTATCCGCCGCCGAACGCCCATCTCGTCCGTCAACAAGGTCGTAGGACACCGCGTCCCCCTCGTTGAGACCCTGGATGTTCGACTTGTGCAAGGCCGTGATGTGCACGAATACGTCGTTTCCACCTTCATCGGGTTGAATAAACCCGTAACCCTTGGCGTGGTTGAACCATTTTACTTTTCCGGTCGGCATGGTACGTCCAATTCATTCCCTGGCGAGGCTTGGCGCGGAAGCCGCCATGACTGGGTAGCGGTTGTTTCTGAGCCTCACCCTGCTGCGACATCATGACACGTGCGCCATTTCATGAAGCATCTCAAAGACCGGCGCGAATCGCAACAAGAGTCCGTCGCTGATTTGACAAAAGTGCGAATCAGTTCATTTCAGGGCCATGGAATCGGTGAATTAGCGTCTATGCGCGAGAACCGATACAAGGCCGAAATGTCAAGATTTCAACAACGAAGCAATCGGATCGCCTTAGCGATCGGACTTTCTGCGATCCTGCCGGCCTTGGAGGGGAACATCACGGCGGCGGCGATCGGGACCGGTATAGCCCTTCGATCGAATGAACTCCCTATTCTCGGCGAGGGTCGCCGACAATCGCTTGCGCAGGACATCGACGGAAATCGGCTTGGCGAGAAACCCGTTCGCGCCGGCGTCACGGGCCTCGCGTACCATCTCGATGCGCGCGTCCCCGGTTAGCATGACAATGGGGATGTAGGGATTGGCGCTCGCCGGGTCGGTTCGCACATGCTTGGTGAATTCGATACCGCCCATCTCCTCCATCAGAATGTCACAAATCACGAAATCGGGGGTAAAACCTCGTAGAACCTCCAGGCCATGGCGACCGTCGCGCGCACGTCGAATATCCACGACACCGAGTTCCTGCAACATTCCTGATAGGAGTTCCCGGGTCATCGGTTCATCGTCGATGACCATCGCGGACATTCCATCTAAGTCGATCTCTGCCATCTCGGCGGCCCGGCTTCAATTTCCAGTTTGAGTAGACACCGCTTTCGCGGCGCTTCAATCCTCGCGATTATTTAACACCGTCCACCGTGTTCATGCGAGGGGTTCCTGACATGTGTCGCGATCACATCATCTAGAATGCGGCTGATTGACAGTGTGACGGTCGGCGCGGCAGGTTTGGCCGATGATATCTCGCCCAAGAAAACAAGTGTCCATCGTCATTGAGAAAAACCGCTCCAAATTGATACGGCGCGAGGCGGGATCTTCGCGGAAAAACACCGAAAATGGATGACGCAACGCGACTCCGGAACGCGCTGGCCGCCCATCAATCCGGGCGCCTGGAGGAAGCCGTCGAGGGATATCGCCGGGTCCTGACGGCATCTCCGAGCGATGCCGACGCGCTTTATCTGCTGGGAATGGTGATGTCCGCCAGGCGGTTTGCCGCCGTCGCGAGGCAAGGTTTCGAGCGCGCGGTTCAGGTCAGGCCCATGGCCGCCGTGCTGCATCGTGAATTGGGGAACGCACGCCGTGACACGGGCGATGAAGCCGGCGCGCGACGTGCCTTGGAGACCGCGGTTCTGCTAGCTCCGCGCGATATCGAGAACCACAACGCGCTCGGGCTCGCCTGTCGAGCGGTCGGTGACATGGCCGCGGCGATAAGAAGTTTCGATAATGGCCTAGCGTTGGAACCGGGCAATGCCGGTCTCGCCTATAACCGGGCCATGACCCTGCAACTATCGGGGCGGCTGGAAGACGCGATATCGGGGTATGACACGGTTCTCGATGGGCGACCCGATATGCTGGACGCGGTCAACAATCGAGCCAAGGCCATGCTTGATCTGGGGCGTTTGAAAGAGGCGGTTTCGGAGTTCAAGAAGCTATTGGTCGCCGAACCTTCACATCCCGCGGGCTGGAACAATCTAGGGATCGGCTTTCGGGACGGTGGTCAGCCAGATCGGGCGAGACGAGCATTTGAACGAAGCCTCGCGGCGGAGCCGGAGAATGGCGAAACCCTCAACAATTTCGGTGCGACGGCCTGGGCGATGGGGGACGAGACCCTGGCGATCGGGGCGTATGGGCGGGCCAGAATAGCGCGCCCGGATCTCGCCGATGCAAGCCCGAACCTTGCTTTCGCGCTAGCTGGCCAAGGGCGACACGACGAGGCTGTGGCAATATACGATACCAGCGGGCGGGACCATCCAAGCGACGCGCGTTTTCCAATCCGGCGCGCGCTATCCTTGCCGCAGATCTGTCTCGATACCGATGAGATCTCGAGATTGCGAGCGGGATTGCGGGACTTCTTGGCTTCCGATCAAGCGCATGGACTCCACGTCGAGGATCCGATCAGCGATGTCGGGAGCGCGAACTTTTACTGGGTTTATCACGGTCTGGATGACCGCCCGCAGCAGGAGGCCATCGCCGCGTTTCACCGCCGATGCTGCCCGCGGTTGTCCTGGGAAGCGCCACATTGTCGGGACGGTGGATCGACCCGAACCGCCGGGCGGCCGAGGGTCGGAATCTGTTCGAAATATCTCAATCGTCACACCATCGGATTGCTGTTCGCGGGGGTGATTGAGCGTTTGGCCGCGTCCGGTGTGTTTGAGTTGGTTATCCTGCGTCCTCCTGGACGACATGACGACATCGCCCGGCGGATCGACGCGGCGGCGGATCACGTCATCAACTTGCCCGCGACATTGGTCAAGGCTCAAGAGACCGTCGCCGAGGCCCGGCTGGATGTCCTGCTCTATCCGGATATAGGGATGGAGCCGGTAACTTATTTCCTCGCCTTCGCGCGACTGGCGCCGGTGCAGTTCGTGACCTGGGGTCATCCGGTAACCACGGGCCTCGCGAGCCTTGATGGTTATCTCTCTCCGAACGTTTTCGAGCCAGAAAACGCCGAGGCGCAATACAGCGAGGGTTTACGCCGTTTGGACAACATCCTAATGCATTACGAGCCGCCGGAGGCATCGGTGGGCGCGAGCAAGGAGAGCTTTGGATTGCCAACCTCCGGAGCGGCCTATGTCTGTCCGCAGAACATCTTCAAGCTGCATCCGGATTTCGACGGCTGGCTGGCGGAAATTCTACGCGCCGATCCCGACGGTCGGGTGGTCCTGATCAAGGGCGCGAAAGAGGGCTGGACCCAGCGATTGCGCCACCGCTTGAGCGCAACCATGCCGGATGTGGTCGAAAGAGTGACTTTTCTTCCGTACCTGCCGACCCAGCAATACTTCGATCTTGTTTCAGTCGCCGATGTGTTGCTCGACCCGATCCATTTTGGTGGCGGCAACACCACTTTTCATGGACTGAGTCTCGGCACGCCACTGGTTACGACACCCGGCGCTTTTCAGCGTAGCCGTTTCGCCAGCGGGACCTATCGGACCATTGGCCTCGGGGAGCTTTTTGCCTGGGATAGAGCGGATTACGTCGCTCGCGCGGTGGCGCTCGGACGCGATCCGGCGCATCGAGAGCAGGTATCCAGACGCGTCAAGGACGCGGCACGGACCCTGCATCGGCGGCATGAGGCCGCCGATGAACTCCGGGAACTGTTTCTCGAAGCGGTGGAGTGTCGCCGTGCGAACCAAGGCGAGGTCTACCGCACTCCCTGACTTTCAATATAGCTCGCCTTATTGTTCGACATGTCGAACTTGAGACGCGGCTCCAGCTCCAGTTCACGGCCGGTGACGCGCACGAAACGAGCGTTCTCCGGATAGTTGATCGCGTGAATGGCGCGCACGTCGTAGAGCCCCGCCTTGCCCGGTGTCAGGCGATAGGCCTTGACCTGTTCCAGCTTGGCTTCGCCGTCCCCCTCATTGCCGTCGAGGCGGCGATACTCGCTCATGTCGGTGTATTCGGTGGCCTGGCCATAGACCGCCCAGGAGTTTCCGTGATCATGAGGGGGCGATGAGTTCGCGTCCTTGTTGACATGGGCGAGGACGACAAATTCCAGATCCTCGTCCTTATAGAGCGTATGCACCCCGAGCTCGGCGTCCGGACCCAGGACCTCGCTAACGAACTCCCGGTTGGCCAGAAGCTGTTCCAGTTTCACCCGAATCGCCTCGCGGCCGCCCGGACCGTTATCGGTTGTCAGCGCGTCTCGGCAATCGGCGCAAAAATTTTCAAGCGTGTAGGCCATGACCTAATCTCCCAAGCTTGTTTCATGACGAATATAGCGTGCTTCGACCGCCGCCGCATCGTCGTCGATCGTCGAGGCTCAATGTTGTGCCCGGGTCTCCGCCGCCACGATTTCGCTCATGAAGGGGGCGGCGATATCGGCGTTTATCTTGCAATCCAGGAAGATAGGCCCTTCCGGATTAGCCAATAATGGCGCCAAGGCCTCAAGCTCGTCGAGGGTTCGAATGGTATGGGCGTCATAGCCGAAACCCTCCGCGATCGGCGCGAAGTCGACATCCGGGAACACTGACTTTGCAACTGGCAGCTGACGCATTCTGAGAAAATGCAGCTCCGCCCCATAGGCGCAATCGTTCATCAGCATGATGACCAGCGGCAGGTCCTCGCGCACCACGGTTTCCAACTCGCCCATGGTCATCAGGAACCCGCCATCACCGATCACCAGAACCGTCGGGGATTCCGGCCTTGCGCGAGCGACCCCGAGCGCCGCGCCGAAGCCAAGGCCGATGGACGCGAAGTCATTGGTCATCTTGAAATAATCCGGCCCGGGCACCGACAGATACGGCACCACGCCGAGGAAATTACCGGCGTCATAAACCATGCTGCGCTGCTCCGGCAGCAGGCGGTCCAGTGTCACCGCGAGGGATCTCGGATCCACCGTGCGCGCGGTATTGGCGGGCTGGAAGTCCTCGGCGATGGAGAAAGCCTTCAGGAAATCCTGGGTTTCCGCGCCATGGAATGGTTTGTCCGCGGCGTCCTTTTCCGTGACGGCGGCGAGCAGTTGCTCGCCCACGAGCTTGGCGTCGCCGACCACCGAGACATCGGCTGTTGTCCAGCGTCCGATATTGGCGCGCACGGCGTCGACCTGAATCAGCGGCGCGTCGGGGAGCGACTCGCCGAAACTCATGGTCAGAATATTCAGTCCCGCGCCCACCGCCAGAACGCAATCGGCCTCGCCGGCCATGCGCCGCGCGGCCGAATGCGAGAAGGAACCGATGATGCCGAGATTGCAGGGGTGGCCCCGGAACATGTCCTTGCCCTTGGCGGTGGTCGCCAGCAGGGCGCCGGTCTTCTCCGCAAGCGCGATCAGCGTGTCCCTGGCGCCGGATTTGTGGGCGCCGTGTCCGGCGAGGATCAGCGGTTTCTTGGCCGCGTTGAGAAGGCCGGCGGCGGCGGCCACCGCATGGGCGCGGGCCGGTTTGCCGGGCCGGTGTTGTATCGGCTTGGCGTCGACGGGCTCGGGGCCCGTGTCATCGGCGGAGATGTCGACCTCCGCGGCCTGGACATTCACCGGCAATAGCAGAACCACCCCGGCCCCGCGTCGGGCGGCTGTCGCCGCGTCGGCGAGGGTTTGGCGCGCGTTCTCGGGACCGGTGGGCCGGAAGGTTCGGATTCCGGCGGCTTTCAGCACGCCCTCGGCGTCGACACCCTTGTAGTCCGGCCCCTGTCCGTTGAGGCTGGCGCCTGGGATCGCGACATCGCCCTGGATGATCAGCACCGGATTGCCGGTTCGACTGGCGAAGCCGGCGCCGTGCAGGCCGTTGGCCATCGCCGGCCCCCGCCCGACACAGACAATCCCCAGCCGCCCGGTCGCGGCGGCATACGCGTCAGCCATGGTGATCGCGGTGTTCTCGTGGCGAGCACCGATGAAATCCACGCCGGCGGCGTCGAGCGAAACACAGAAATGCGCGGTGTCGTCACTCATCAGGCCGAAGACCGTGTCGATGCCCATGGCTTTGATATCCTCGGCGAGGATCTGATAGACATGGGTTCTTCGCATCCTCGTGTCGTCGTGCTTTTCCTGAATCGCCATGTCGAGAACCTCCCTATTGCCAGACGAAGCGTAGGACCGTTTCCATGGTTCTGTCGAGGGCTGGACCTCGCGTATCGGGCATGCGATGGAGCGGGTTTCCCGGAAGCTCCACCGCGCCTAAACTTCATGTTTAAAACCGGTGGAGCGCTTGGATGCACCCGACATCCCGTCACGAAGCGATCATGGAATTGGCGAGGTCAACCGGGCTTGTCCAGGTCGAAGCCTTGGCGGAACAACTCCAGGTTACGCCTCAGACGATTCGACGGGATCTGAATGAACTGTGTCGGAGCCGGATGCTGGCGCGGGTGCATGGCGGGGCGGTGCTGCCGTCGGGTACCGAGAACATGCTCTACGAGCAACGCCGAGGGATCGCCGCCGAGGAGAAAGCCGCGATCGGGCGGTCGGCGGCGGCGTTGATACCGGACAATGCCTCGCTTTTCATAAATATCGGCACCACCACCGAGGCGGTCGGCGAGGCCTTGCTCGACCATCAGGGGCTGATGGCGATCACCAATAACATCAATGTCGCCAACCGGCTTTGTCGGCGCCCGGATTTCGAGGTGATCATCGCCGGCGGGGTCGTGCGGGCCGCCGATGGCGGGATTGTCGGCGAGGCGGCGGTGGAGTTCATCCGACGTTTCAAGGTGGACTTCGCGGTGATCGGCGCCTCGGCGATCGATGGTGATGGCTCGTTGCTAGATTTCGATTTTCGCGAGGTACAGGTGGCGCGGGCCATCATTGGGAATGCCCGGCATGTGATTCTGGTCGCCGACGCCACCAAGTTCGAGCGCGCCGCGCCGGTGCGCATCGGCCATCTCTCGGATGTCGATACCCTGGTCACCAACGGCGCGGTCCCGACTTCGATTCGAGAGCTCTGCGGCGAAGCCGGGATTCGACTTCTGGAGATCGAGGTCTAGAATCCGTTGCCAACGATGGCGGCGCCTACGATCCCGCCGCTCCGGCGCGATACCATTGCCGAATCAACGCCCGTTCCTCCGGTTCCATATAGGACACATTGGCCGGCGGCATCGCGTTGGTGAAACCGGAATGCAGATAGATCTCTTTCGCGCGCGCGGCGATCTGTTGGTCGGTTTCCAGGATGACCCCGTTCGGCGCCCGGATGATCCCCTCCCAGGCCGGCTCGGTCGCGTGGCACATGGAGCATCGTCCGGCGATGATGTCTTGGATGGATTCGTAGTTCTTGGCCTCCACGAAGCGTTGCTGCGCGGGTGTCAGGCTTGAGCCTTGTTGCTCCGTCTCCTCGGTAGGATCGCTCGGGGGCAGGCTGGAAATCCAGATAATCGCCGCGAAAAGCACCGCTGTCGCGAACCAGGTCCAGATGGGTCTGCCCTTGCCCGCGTGCATGGTGTTGAAGAAATGCCGGATGGTCACCCCCATCAAAAACACCAGGCTGGCGATCAGCCAATTGTATTCCGTCGCGAAAGCCAATGGGTAATGGATCGATAGCATCAGGAAGATGACGGGCAGGGTGAGATAGTTGTTATGGGTCGAGCGTTGTTTGGCGATGTGGCCGTATTTCGCGTCCGGCATGCGTCCGGCCTTGAGGTCCGCGACGACGATCTTCTGGTTTGGGATGATGATGAAAAAGACGTTGGCGGACATGATCGTCGCGGTGAAGGCGCCGAGATGCACCAGGGCGGCGCGGCCCGTGAAAACCTGGGTATAGCCCCATGCCATTGCCACCAGAACGACATAGAGAAACAGCATCAACCGCGTGTTGTCGTCGCCGAAACGGCTCTTGCAGATCAGATCATAGGCGATCCAACCGAAAGCGATTGAGCCGACGGAAATCGCGATGGCCTGCCACGCCTCCAGTTCCATGACCGCGGGATCAACGAGATAGAGATCCGCGCCGAGATAATAGACGATGCACATCATCGCGAACCCGGACGCCCAGGTCGCGTAGCTCTCCCATTTGAACCAGGTCAGATGCTCAGGCAGCCGTTCCGGCGCCACCAGGTATTTCTGGATGTGATAGAAGCCGCCGCCATGAACCTGCCACTCCTCGCCATGCGCGCCCTCGGGCATGCCGGGCGCCTTGCGAAGGCTCAGATCCAAGGCAATGAAATAGAAGGATGAGCCGATCCAGGCGATCGCGGTGATGACATGCACCCATCGCGCCGCGAAGGACAACCAGTCCATCAGGATTACCGAGTCGATCGCGGCTTCGAACATCCCACACTCCCGTGACGTGGTTTGACCTTGGACCGGATTCGTTTTTTGGAAAATACCGATAATGTCGGAGCACTTCCAATTTTTCCCATATAATCGCACACTCTTTCCAATGGCCTATCTGACCAACATCCGGATGTTCGTCCGCGTGCATGAACTCGGTGGCATGTCCGCCGCGGCGCGCGACCAGCGCGTGTCGCCGGCGGTCGCGTCGAGCCGCATCTCGGCGCTCGAAAAGCATCTCGGGGTCCGCCTATTCAATCGGACCACTCGGAATCTGAGGGCGACCGAGCAGGGTCTGATTTTTTATGAGGGCGCGATCAAGGTCCTGGAGGCGATCGAGGAGGTCGAGGCTAGGGTCGCCGACGTTACCAAGGACCCACAAGGTACGATCCATGTCGCCGCGCCCCTCGGTATCGGCAAGCGCTTCATCTCGCCGATTGTGCCGGTGTTCAAGGATACCTATCCCAGGATCGATGTTCGTTTGCGCTTAACCGATCGACGCGTCGATATGCCCGCCGAAGGGTTGGACGTCGCATTCTTTCTTGGGACGCTGGAGGATTCCTCCTTGAGGGTGAGGGCCATCGCCGAGTGTCCTCGCGTGCTCTGTGCCGCGCCGCGCTATGTCGAAAAACGCGGCATGCCGCGCGACGGCGCCGAATTGGTCGAGGACCGGCATGATTGTCTGCTCTTGCGGTATCCGGGAACACCAGAGCCGGAATGGACCTTGATGACCGATGGTGGGCTGAGGAAGTACGCCGTGTCGGGGCCGTTCGAGTCCGATGACGGCGATGTTCTGACCGGCTGGGCGTTGGATGGTCGCGGCGTTATCAACAAACCGGTTTTCGAGGTCGCCGAATATCTGAACGCCGGAACCCTCATACCCGTGGCAACGGAAACGCCACCGACATCGGTTCAGTTCGCCTGTCTTTACCCCCATAAGCGCTATCAGGACCCGAAGATCCGGCGGTTCATCGACTTCATGACCGATCACTGTCGCCGGATGCTGCGTGATCTCGAGGGAAAACCCACCGAGCCTCGGAGAGATGGCGTGCCGGCTTAGTCAAGGCGGCGTGCAAGGATGTCCTTCAAAGATTTTTTGAAAATCAAGGCGGGTTATTTAACTTATCAATAGGGTGGCGCGCCATACCGGGAGATTGATGAGTGCAACGCTATCGACGCGACATGCTCGGCCACGGCGCTTGCCCGCCCGATCCCGAATGGCCGAACCGGGCCAGCATCGCCGTGCAGTTCGTGGTGAACTACGAAGAGGGCGGCGAAAACTGCGTTCTTCATGGCGACGCCGCGTCCGAGGCATTCTTGTCGGAGATTGTCGGCGCGACGCCTTGGCCCGGCCAGCGTCATTGGAACATGGAGTCGATATACGAATACGGCGCTCGGGCCGGGTTCTGGCGCCTCCATCGGCTTTTCACGGAGAATGAGATCCCGGTCACGGTCTATGGCGTGGCGACGGCCCTGGCGCGCTCGCCGGTACAGGTCCAGGCCATGTTGGACGCGGAGTGGGAAATCGCCAGCCATGGACTGAAATGGATCGACTACCGAGATGTTCCGAGGGATGAGGAACAAGCCCATATGGAACAGGCGATCGCCTTGCATGCCGAGGTCACCGGTTCCCGGCCCCGGGGCTGGTATACTGGTCGATGCTCGGACAACACGGTTGATCTGGTCGCGGAACGCGGCGGCTTCGCCTATTGCTCGGATGTCTATGCCGATGATCTGCCCTATTGGTATACCGGCTTCAGCGAACCGCTTCTGATGATCCCCTATACTCTGGATGCGAACGACATGCGCTTCGCCTCGGCGCAGGGGTTCAATTCCGGTGATCAGTTCCTAGCGTATCTGAGGGACGGCTTCGACGCGCTGCTCGCGGAAGGCCGGGCGGGAGCGCCGAAAATGATGTCCGTCGGTCTGCACTGCCGGCTCATCGGTCGCCCCGGTCGGATCATGGCGCTGCGGCGGTTTATCGATTACGCCCGCTCACATGCCGATGTCTGGTTTCCTAGGCGCATCGACATCGCCGAGCATTGGGCGCGCGTGCATCCCGCTCCCCAGCCCGGGCCGAGGCCTTCGACCTTGAAGAAGTCGGCGTTCGTGGAAAAGTTCGGCGGCGTTTTCGAACATTCGCCATGGATCGCCGAACGGGCCCATGGTTTGGAGCTTGGCCCGGCTCATGATTGCGCGATTGGCGTACACGGAGCGCTGGCGCGCGTTTTTCGAAGCGTGCGGGATGACGAGCGCCTGGAGGTACTGAGGGCGCATCCCGACCTCGCCGGAAAACTCGCCGCGGCGAAACGCCTGACGGCGGCCTCGACCAGCGAGCAGGCATCAGCGGGTCTGGACGCGTTGACCGACGAAGAGCGCGCCGCCTTCACGGACCTTAATGCCTGCTACGTTGAAAAATTCGGATTTCCCTTCATCATCGCTGTGCGTGACCACGACAAGGCCGGGATCCTTGCGGCCTTCGGGCGGCGCCTCGGCAATGATCGCGACGCGGAATTCACCGAAGCCTGCCGACAGGTCGAGCGGATCGCCATGCTTCGACTACTGGAGATGTTTTGCCCATGAGTACAGCCCCCATCTCACGACCCGGCGCGACCCGGACCTATTACGCTCCGACAGGTGGTCACCCCGACCAGACCGATTTGTTGACCGGACGCGCGATCTTCACGGATGCCTACGCGGTGATCCCGCGCGGGGTGATGCGCGACATCGTCACCAGCCAGTTTCCGTTCTGGACCGGTACCAGGGCCTGGATTCTCGCCCGGCCACTCTCTGGATTCGCGGAGACCTTTTCGCAATACATAATGGAAGTCGCGCCGGGCGGCGGCAGCGAGACGCCGGAACCGGACGCGCAAGCCGAAGCCGTGTTTTTCGTGGTTGAGGGCGAGCTGACTTTGACCCTCGCGGGGGAAGAACATCGGATGTCTCCCGGCGGTTTTGCGTTCATTCCCCCCGGAACCCGCTACACGGTGCATAACGCGGGCAAGGAGATCACGCGTTTTCACTGGATTCGCAAGGCCTATGAAGCGGTCGAGGGGCTGGAGGTTCCGGAAGCCTTCGTCACCAACGAAGCGGAGATAGCGCCGACGGTCATGCCGGATACGGACGGGCGCTGGGCCACCACGCGCTTTGTCGATCCCGGCGACATGCGTCACGACATGCATGTCACAATCGTCACTTTCGAGCCGGGCGCCGTGATACCTTTCGTTGAGACCCATGTCATGGAGCATGGCCTCTATGTGCTGGAGGGAAAGGGCGTTTATCGCCTTAACGCGGATTGGGTCGAGGTCGAGGCCGGTGATTTCATGTGGCTGCGCGCGTTTTGCCCGCAAGCTTGCTACGCCGGTGGGCCGGGGCGGTTTCGCTACCTCCTTTACAAGGACATGAACAGGCATCCGAAGTTGAGCCTGTCGGGCGCGGGTCGGTGATGGCCGGCCGCGTCAGGATCTCGGGTCTGAGCGCCGAGGCTTTCGCGGCTTTTGGCGATGTGATCGCGCTCAAGGACCAACCCGACCAAATTATCAATCAAGGATTTTGCGGCAGGCACCATGATCTCGCGCGCCTCGACTTCACGGAGGGTCGCGCGGGGATCAGCCTGTTCAAGGCCATACCCCGATCCTTGCCCTATCGACTAGAGATGATGGAGCGGCATCCGCTTGGCTCGCAGGCCTTCATTCCCATGACCGCCGATCCGTTTCTGGTGATCGTCGCGCCCGACAATGGCGGTGCGCCTGGGGTGCCGGTCGCATTCCGGGTGCCGTCGGGCAAGAGTGTGAATTTCCATCGCAACACCTGGCACGGTGTTCTGACACCACTTGCCGAGCCGGCTCTGTTCGCCGTGGTGGACCGCATTGGCGCGGGAAACAATCTGGAAGAGCACTGGTTCGAAGAAGCCTATGAGATAACAGAATGAATCGGCCGGACAGGTGAGCGGCCTGGTATAGGGGGGACTTATCGATAAGTGACAATGCTTCCTTCGCCACGTCTGAACAGCGGCGAGATCCCGATTTTACGCCGCCACTCGCAAAGGCGATCCCGCTGGGCGTGCAACATGTCCTGGCGATGTTCGTATCGAATGTCACACCCGCCATTATCGTCGCCGGCGCGGCTGGATTCGGGTTCGGCTCGAACTCGCCGGACTTTTCGGAAATGATTTACCTGATCCTGCCGGAGGAACGTTTCGGCGATCAATAGATCCGGGCGTCGGCAACATGATCACGGCGGCGGCGTTCGGCGCCGCCAGGATCACTCGGCTTCCTGTTTAACCCAGTCGGGTGGTCCAACTTCCGGCTCCACGTCGATCACCGTGTGATATTCCGACGGGTCCATCCGCGTGACCTCATGGAGTGCTCCGCGCATACGCTCGATGGTCTCGGACCAGGGGTGTGTCGGATAACGAAAGAAAAGTCGCATGGAGGGGAACCATGGGACGAAAGGCGCGCCAAGTTGCTGCCAAATGCGTCCGGAATCCGCGGCGCGAAACACCCATGTCGGCGTGCCGACCGCGCCGGCCATGAACGCGGTTGAAATCAAGGGAGTCACGACGATATCGCAGGCCTCGCAGAGCGCGGTCAAATCGTCTAGGTCGTCTTTTAGGTCGATATCCGGCGGGGTAACGAACTCATACCCGCGTGATCCACCAACTTCGGCCAGGATGTCGGTTTCCTCTTCCTTGTGATCATATTGAAGGTTGAGAACCACGAAATTTTCATCGAAGCACTGACCGATTTCCTCGGGCGCGAGATACTGCAGGTCGCGGGCGCGATTGTGATAGCTGCTTCGCCAACAGATCCCGACCTTCAGACGCTCCGGGCCGAAGGAGTCGAGATAAGCGCGCCAATGCGCCAGACGCTCCGGGTCTGTCCTAAGGTATCCGCTTGTTCGAGAAATGGCGCGCGTCGCGACGGGCCACATCTTCATCATGTGCTCTCGGGTTTCGAACCAGAAATGCTTGGGCACATGGCCCGCGGGTGATTTGAACTTTCGATTCCCGGCTGTGGTAATCGGGTCGGTGGGATGCAACCGCGCGACGACCTGGAAACTCGGGAAGGATCTTTGGAACAGGGTCACGAGCCGATGATCACACTCGACCATCACATGGGCGGCGCGCTGGGCCACGTAGCGCATATACCAGGCGAACATTATCTCGTCGCCCATTCCCTGTTCCATGTAGATTAGCAGGCCGTGATGCGGCAGGTTCTCGCCTTCCCAAATCCGCAGCGCGAACGGACGACGCGCCGACGGAAAACTTGGGTTGTGCCATCTTTGATCGTATTGCCGAAAACCCGTGTCGATCTCTCCCGCCATCAAGAGAGCGTAGGCGAGATTGGTCTGCGCCGTGGTATCGGCGGCATTCATCTGGATAGCCCGCCGCATGGCCGCGATCGCGTGGCCGAACCGCTTGGCGGATCGTTCCAGGACGCCGACATTTAACCAGGCGGAAGATAGCTTGGGGTCGATCAATAGAGCGCGATCAACCGCAACGCGGGCGGCTTCATGTTTGTATGGCATGCAATGCGCGACACAGAGCGCGTTCCAAGCCTTGGCGTAGTCCGGCTTGAGCAAAAGGGCACGGACCGCGTAGGGCTCGGCCTCCTCGGCAAGAGTGGTCTCGTTCATCATATGCGCGAGATTGAAGAGGATAACGGGCTGGTCGGGAAATTTTCTCGCCGCCTTTTTCAGGTACTCAATACCCAAGGGAACTTCATCCGCCGATTTGAGGAAAATGCCCCCACTATTCCAAATCGAGGGATTCTTGGGGTCCTTGTCCAAGACCCTGGAAACCACATCCTTGAGTTCGGTCTTGCGACCGAGTTCCATCAATGTCTCCCCTAAATTGTCGAAGGTTAAAAAATCGTCCGAATCAAGGTCCAGGGCCGCGCTCAAGTGGTGAACGGCGGCGTCCTTCGCGCCAAGTCGACGGTTGATGATTCCAAGATGCCGGTTTGCATGGAAAAGTGTCTCGGATTGGTCGAGGGAGGCTAATAGATGATCCCTGGCGGCCTCCAAGTCACCCAAGTCAAATTGTATTCGCCCGAGCGTGTAGTTGAGATCCGGATCGGCCGGGTTTTGCGCCAATATGGGGTTAAGAATGGACAACGCTTCGGAATGACGCCCAATCTGAGCCAGACCTTGGCCTAGCCCCCTGAAAGCTTCCGGGTAGGCCGGACGTTGTCTAAGCGCCTCGCGAAAATCCGCGACCGCCTTTGCGGCTTGCCCCAACTCTAGTCGACACTTGCCGCGCATGTAGTACTGATCGAAAGCCAAACCATGGGTGCCGTCGAGTGTCTTGAGGCAGGCGCCATAATCGACAATCTTAAAAAGTGCCTTGGCTAACTTTTCTCGGACTTTTTGATTGTCGGGATAAATTTCGTGGAGCCGACGGTAGCACGCCAATGCATTTTCCGCCTCGCCCGATAGTTCCAACGCCATGGCGTGGTTAAGCAAAGGGGCTGCTGAATTCTCGGTGTCTACAAGGGTGGCTACCTTAAACCAATCTTTCGCGGCCACGAGATCTTGGGAGCGGATGGATATATTCCCTAGGAGATTATAAGGCTCCATGAAAGAGGGGCTCAACGTGGCGAGCTTGCGCGCCAATCTTCCGGCTTTAACCAGATCCCCAGCGGTGATCGCGGCCTTGCAAAGCTCGGCACACGCTATGGTTTCCTGTTTGTCCTGAGTCATTTCGTGCCTAGGAAGCATCTGGAAACGTGTTTACCACGTCGAAACGGAGCGAATTGACTGTCAATCACGCCATTGAGGCGAGGTGATCAACGTCGGTTCCCCCTGAAACGCGAAGTGGCGCCCCCGAGGGAGCGCCACTTGCTTGATCGATTTGATCCGGATCAGGAGAACTCGAAGTCCGTCAGATCCAGGGTCGTCACACCGTTCACGGTGATCTTGG
>Ga0181593_10000632_pt1 | contig 30913 bp, 32 predicted proteins | sample 071ome_19_FD_133756 | JGI IMG/M metagenome (GOLD analysis project Ga0181593, IMG submission 133756) | Coastal salt marsh microbial communities from the Groves Creek Marsh, Skidaway Island, Georgia - 071413AT metaG (megahit assembly) | ecosystem: Environmental > Aquatic > Marine > Intertidal...
GCGGCGCGGGGGCTGGGGTGATCTCGCGCGGGGGCTCGACGTAAACGACGCGCGGTGGCGGGGACCAGGGACGTGGCCAGTAGTGGGGGGGCGCGGCGCGGCGCGCGTGATGTCGCGAGCGGTGACGATGACGCCAAGGGTCGCGATATCCGCCGTGTGCATGCCAACCCGAGTAGTATATCGAACCGACCGAGATGGACACCGAGGAACCACCGGCGAGCGCCGGGCCGGCGGCGAGGCCGATCACGCCAAAAATGGTCGCCGCGAAAACGAACAATCCCAACGATACCTTTAAGCGCATCTATCCCTCCACCTAGTCGACCGGCGGGCGATTTCGCCCGGACATGATGATAAACGGCCGACCCTTGCGAATCCGTCGCATCATGCCGTGAAAAATCGGGCGAAAACGTGGCAAGGGAATCACAAAACCGTTGGCCATGGCTTATCCCAAAAGGAAACGGGGGCGTCGTTTCCGATCGCCCCCGTCGTCTCGTCGCTTCGTCGGATACTTTAGTAGCGATAGGTTTCCGCCTTGAAAGGGCCCTCGGGCGACACGCCGATATACGAGGCTTGTTCCTCCGACATCTTGGTGAGTTTCGCGCCAACCCGCGCGAGATGCAGCTCGGCGACTTTCTCGTCCAGCGCCTTGGGCAGCACGTAGACCTTCTTTTCGTACTTGTCGGCACTACCCCACAGCTCGATCTGGGCAAGCACCTGGTTGGTGAAGGACGCGCTCATCACGAAGCTCGGATGCCCGGTGGCGCAGCCGAGATTGACCAGGCGCCCCTCGGCCAAAAGCAGGATCCGCTTGCCGTCGGGGAACTCGATCTCGTCGACCTGCGGCTTAACGTTGTGCCACTTGTAATTCTTCAACGCATCGACCTGAATCTCGGTGTCGAAATGACCGATATTGCAAACGATGGCTCGGTCCTTCATCTGCCGCATATGGTCGACGGTGATGATGTCCTTGTTGCCGGTGGCCGTGACGAAGATGTCGGCCTTGGGCGCGTAGTCATCCATCGTCGAGACTTCGTAACCTTCCATCGCGGCCTGGAGCGCGCAAATCGGGTCCACCTCGGTGACGATCACCCGGGCGCCGCCGTTGCGAAGGCTCGCGGCGGAACCCTTGCCGACATCGCCGAAACCGTTCACCACGGCGATCTTGCCCGAGAGCATCACGTCGGTCGCGCGGCGGATGCCGTCCGTCAGACTCTCGCGGCAGCCATAGAGGTTGTCGAATTTCGACTTGGTCACACTGTCATTGACGTTGAAAGCCGGCACCATCAGGGAGCCCTCGGCCTCCATCTCGTTCAAGCGAAGCACGCCGGTGGTGGTTTCCTCGGAAACGCCCCTAACATCGGCCATCAATTGCGGATAGTCCTCGTGCATGATCTTGGTGAGATCGCCGCCATCATCCAACAGCATGTTCGGGCGCCATCCGTCGGGGGCCTCGATGGTCTGGTGGATGCACCACTCGTATTCTTCCTCCGTCTCGCCCTTCCAGGCGAAGACCGGAATGCCGGCGGCGGCGATGGCGGCGGCCGCGTGGTCCTGGGTCGAAAAGATATTGCAGGAGCTCCAGCGGATTTCCGCGCCCAGATGGACCAGGGTCTCGATGAGAACCGCCGTCTGGATGGTCATGTGCAGACAGCCGGTGATGCGCGCGCCGGCGAGCGGTTTCTTGGAGCCGTATTCGTCCCGCACGGCCATCAGGCCAGGCATCTCGGTCTCGGCGATCGCGATCTCGCGACGTCCCCATTCGGCAAGCGAAATATCGGCGACTTTGTAGTCGGTGAATTCAGCCATGTGTCCTCGCTGGTGTCGGGCCGGACGCGCGGAAGTTAAAAGGGCGCTGAACCGGCGAAAATGCTGGACGTGGCGTATAGCAAGCAACGCCCCTCTGGGCAAGGGGCGGACACTGAACCCAGTGTGGTGGCGCCTAGGCCACCACCGTATCAAAAAAGCCGCTGGGTCGATTTAGCGAATCCGCGAGTACCGCAAGCGCTACCTCGCTGAAATCCGCGTTCGGTCTCGGTTCGAGATCGTAGTTGCCGTATGCATCATGGCCGCGAACCAGCATCGCCGCGTCGCCGCCTCGTGATTGACGCGTGTCGGTGGAGATGTAGCGAAAAACCAGTCCGACGCGGTCGAAACTCGCTTGGTTTGGCCGACCTCCATGTACCAGATGGCCATGATGGACCGAGAACTCCCCCGGCTCGAGGACAAGGTTCGCGATATCCCGATCTTGGATGTCCAGGGTCAATTCCTATTCATAGGCGAGTAGGTTGTCGCTGGTCTTGTTCGCTTGTTCATCCCGAGAGGCAAATCCGGTGCGACCATGAACGATATCACGCATGACGTGGGTGCCTCTTACGGCTTGCATGCACCCACTTTCCAAGGTCGACGGTGTCAACGCCAACCAGACGTTAACGATGTTGTCGACCGGTGAAAGTTCCCAATACGGTGTGTCTTGGTGCCAGCAAACATATTTACCGGTCCGCGCGGTTTTGACGAAGAAGTCGGACGACCACAAAAGTATATCCGGACCGATCGCGGCTTCAACGATGTCGAGCAAAAAAGGGTTGTGCGCGACCGCGTCGACCCATGTCGAAACCAAAAAGGGGTTTGATATAGATCTCCCTGCCGCGCGTTTGCCGCGCCCGTGCTTGGAAACTTTCGTAATGTTCGGCGAGTTCTCCGGCTTCCCGAGGCTCGAACAATCGGATCGGCCAAACCACCCCGTCTCTTTGATATGTTTCGCGAAATGCCGAGAAGTCGAACGAGGCGTGAGGCATGACGAGCTCCGGGGCGAGGTGGATCTCAGTTGAAGCGCAATCCAGAAGGTTGTCGCGCCGAATCCCGACCTCAATGCCGCGAACGGAACAATCGTGGCGCGAATTCCATGGCCGGATGTGTTGACAGTGATCTTGCCCCGGAATACCAGAGCCCAAGACGCCTTCGCGCGGAAGGATTTTCGATTATGCGACTATCAAAATACGTCTCCGGAATGGCCGGCGGCGAAGAGGCTGGTGCCTGGGCAATCCACGGCACCGCCCGACGCCGGCAACGCGCGGGAGAGGATCTTTTGGTCCTGTCCATAGGCGATCACGACTTCACGACCGATCAACGTATCGTCGAAGCCACGATTGAGTCTTTGCGGGATGGGAATCATCACTACACGCCTTCAATCGGCTTCCAGCCATTGCGCGAGGCGGCGGCGAGTTTCCATGCCAATGTGATCGGAGAGACTGTCGGCGTCGAGAACGTCGCGATCGTCCCGGGGGCGCAATGTGGTGTGTTTACCGCCGCGCAATGCGTGCTTGATCCTGGCGACGAGGTTATCGGCTTTGATCCGATGTATGTGACCTATCTCGGAGTTCTGGAGGCGCGAGGGGCCAGGGTTGTTCAGGTTCCGCTGTCGCCCGAAGATGGTTTTTTGCCCGATCCGGCCAAGGTGAGAGCGGCGCTAACGCCAAGAACCAAGGCTATCATGCTGAATACCCCGAACAATCCGACGGGGGTGGTATATCCGCGCGAAACGCTCGAGGCATTGGCGGATATATGCAAGGAGCATGATCTCTGGATGATCTCCGACGAGGTCTATTGCACCATGTGCTATGGACGGCCCCATGTGTCGCCGCGCACGCTGGGCGGCATGGCGGAGAGGACGATATCCGTTTACAGCCTCTCGAAAAGCCATGCGATGACAGGGTTTCGCATGGGATGGATGGTCGCTTCCAAGGACGCGATCGATGCCGCCGACGACGTTGTCAGTTCGATGATGTTCGGCGCGGCACCTTTTATTCAGCACGCCGCGCTTACGGCGCTTACGGATGCCGTGGACACGGTGGAAACCATCCGGGCACGTTATCGTGCCCGTCGCGACCTCATTTGCGACGCGTTGGCGGCGGTGCCCAAGATTCATATTCGAAAGCCAGATGCCGGTATGTTTCTTATGATCGATATCCGCGAAACGGGTTGGAATGCCATCGACTTCGCATGGAAACTGCTCGAGGAACAGCGGCTCGCGCTTTTGCCAGGCGAAGGCTTTGGCAAGCAACTTACGGGGCATCTCCGTCTAAGCTACGGCGCCGGCGACGAGACCTTGATCGAGGCGGCGCGTCGCTTGTCGGCGTTCGTGCAAAAAAATGGCTGAGAAGACGCATATGGCGACCCCGGATCGAGCCAAGCTGATCGGTGGTGTTTGGCTGCCAGAAGAAGAAACCCATCTTGTGGACATAATGTTGAATAATCCGCGTGGCACGGTTTTGCGCGACGGCAAGGCCACGTATCAGTTTCATAAGATTGATGCTTGCGTGACAAGATTACCGCCGACGCGTCGACGCGTGTGCATCGATGTCGGAGGTCATGTCGGGCTTTGGTCGATGTGGCTCGCGCGGGCATTTGGTCAAGTTCATGCATTTGAACCCGCCGCCCGTCATGCTGACCTGTTTCGGCACAATGTTCCGGATGGGAATGTAACGTTGCACGAGGTCGCCCTCGGCGAGGAACCTGGAGTTTGTGAGGTTCGCTGGCACGGCGAGTCATCTGGTGACGCCTTTATCGAACCGGGTGTCGGCGACGTGGAAGTTCGAACATTGGATTCCTTTGGCTTCACCAAAGTCGATTTCATCAAGATCGACGTTGAAGGCTTCGAACTACAGGTCGTCGCGGGCGGACGCGAAACATTGATGAGAAACCGACCGATGGTTTGCGTTGAACAGAAAGGCAGGGAAGCGCGGAATTTTGGCGCCGACCCGAAAGGCGCGCTCGACTTCCTCTTGGGCCTTGGCATGAGAGAATTGGTCGAGATTCACGGCGATCATATATTGGACTGGCCCGAGTGAAGCGGAGGGGATGTGGGCTTCGGCGATGACATTATGACTACCGCCCGGGTTCGGGCGTTGCATAAGCAAACACCGGTCAAGGTTCTCATCACTGGAATTGATGGAAAACCTCGTTGGTCGGAGGTTTGGGAAAACAATCCCAAGATCGCCCGAGACCGCGCGAGCGCTGGGCAAACTTTGCGCGACGGCCCCGGCGCACGGCCGCACCTCGATTATCAACGCATGACCCGGGATCGCTTTTTCTTCAACAAAGTCACGCTGGAGCCGGGAGAGATCTTCCTGACGGATGCCGAAAAGGCGCTCGCCCGTTCCGTTATTGTCGTCGAACCCCACGTAAAGGCCGGCGCTAGTCCGAACAAGGACTGGGGGTTTGAGCGTTTCCAAGAACTTGTGAAGGCGCGCCCTGAACTGCCTTGGTTGCAATGTGATCACGGGAGTCGGCTTTTGGAGGGCGTTGAGGTCGTCCCGACCCGGAGTTTTCGGGAAGCTTGCGGCGTGTTGTCGGGAGCGCGGGCGGCGGTCCTACCCGAGGGCGGGATGCACCATGCGGCGGCGGCGCTCGGTGTTCCCGCCGTTGTAATCTTTGGCGCGTACATCCCGCCGTCGATCACCGGGTATGACATGCATGTAAACTTATCGCGAGACGTGCCAGAGGTCGTCGGTTTCAATCGGTCCGAACCACGCGCGCAATCGGCCTTGGCAAGCATTGCGATTGATGAAGTTCTGAGTGGCTTGGCGAAGATCCTAAAGCCAAGAACGGCTGGCGGAGCCTAGAGCCACTTCAGCATATCCATTGATGTGGGCGCGTCGTAGCCGTCATGGGTTGAGCGGCCGATCTCCCTGAAACCAAGACGCTCGAACAGCGCGATGTTCTTCCGTAGAGCCAGACGCACTCCGAGAGATACGCCCCTCAGGTCCCGCCGGGCTGCTTCGGTTTCCACGGCTTGGACCAAAACTTCGGCATACCCGCGACGTCTTTGGCGCGGATGGACAGCGAGACGATCCAAGTAGAGCAAGCCGTCTTTCACGGTCGCGCAGACGCATGCGGCAACATGCTGATCCTTGACAATGCCTAGGATAACGCCATTTTCGGCCTTGGCCGTTATGCTCTCGACGGTCTCCCCAAGCGCTTCGGATTCGGGTTTCAGCACGCCGCGATATTCCTCGAACGCGGCATGAATGGTCGCGACGATATCCCGCGGATCGTGATTTACCGCGAATAGATCCTGGACGTCGACTTGCTCGGTCATTGCCTCGTGGCCACGCGGTCCGCGAGGAGACAAAGAATTTCATACATCAGCGTCGCGCCCGCCAAGGCGGTAACCTGAGCGTGATCGAAAGGCGGGGAGACCTCAACGAGATCAGCGCCGACGAAATCCAGGCCCCGCAAGCCGCGAACCAAACGTTGCGCTTCACGGCTTGTAAGGCCGCCAATTTCGGGCGTGCCCGTACCCGGCGCATGGACTGGGTCCAGGGCATCTATGTCGAAGGACAGATAGACTGGTCCCGTGCCGATCACTCGGCGGGCTTCGGCGATCGTCTCGTCGATGCCGATTTCCTCGATCTCGTGCATGAATAGCACCCGCATGCCGGCATCACGCGAATATTCCCAACCATCGGTAAAGTTTTGCGCGCCTCGGATACCTATCTGAATTGTCCGCTTTGGGTCGATCACACCGGCTTCAACGGCCCGGCGAAAGGGGGCGCCATGGTGGAACTTGGAGCCGTGGAAGGCATCCCATGTATCCGTGTGAGCATCGATATGGATCAATCCGACCGGATGTTTGGCGCCCACCGCGCGCAGGATCGGGAAGCTTATGGAGTGATCCCCGCCCGCCGCCAAGGGAATTGCTCCGGCAGATACAACGCGCCTGAAGAACGCGGTGATGTCGTCATTGGCCGCGTCAATATCGTGGATCGCCGAAAACGGCACGTCGCCGATGTCTCCCACGCGTGCCAAGGAATATGGATCCACACCGGTGACGGGGTGAATGCTTCTGGTCATTGACGACGCATTGCGGATTTCCCGAGGTCCGTGTCGGGCGCCTGGTCGATTGGTTACACCGCCGTCGTAGGGGACGCCCGCTATCGCGATATCCAACCCGTCGGGAGCAGGTTGGAAAGGGCGCATCATGAAGGTCGCAATGCCGGTGAAACGTAGCGCTGGCGGGGTATCCTGATCTGTCATATCCGTGGACTTTCCATCACCCTAAAGGCTGGCTTTCAAACGATCCGCCAGCACCGGCATTTCCTCCGCCGTCGCGTTGGCATAGGCAAGACGCAAACATTGTTCCTGGTTGGGGCCGAAAAACGTACCCGGCAGGCACAAAATATTATGCTCATCCGCCAGTCGGCGCGCGACGTCGCGCGCGGCATGGTTCTGGAACGGATGCCGTACATAGGCAAAATAGGCGCCGCTGGAGATTAACCCATAACCAAGATCGTTGGACCGGAAGATTTTCCTGACCGCGTCCCGACGGCCGTTGATCATCGTCCGTTTTTCCGCAACCCAGTCCGCCAGGTTGTTGAGTCCGAAGAGCGCCGCGTCTTGCGCGATGCGCGGCGCGCAAATCGAGATCGTGTCCATGACCTTGGTGACAGCCGCGATGGTTTTTTCTCCGGCGATTACCGATCCGACGCGGTACCCCGGAAGGCTGAACGCCTTGGAAAAGCTATAGAGCTGGATAACGGTATCGCCCCATCGTTCATCCCTGAAGAGATCGTGGGGTGGGCCATCATCGAGAAAATCCTTGTAGGTTTCATCGACGATCAACGCGATTCCGCGTTGCGCCGCGAGATCGCGAAACGCGGCGATTGTCTCGGCGGGATACACAGCGCCTGTCGGGTTGTTTGGTGATACAAGGACGATCGCGCGAGTCCGCTCGGTAACGAGCTCGGCTGCTTGGTCCGGGTCGGGAACACCGCCGCGGTCCGCTCGAAATGGCAAGGCTACGCCCTCGATCCCCTGCATCTGCAGCCACATCATGTGATTGAAGTAGTACGGGATCGGCAGAATAATCTGGTCGCCCGCCCGTGCCAAAGCCAGGATGGCGAGACAATAGGCTTGGTTGCAACCCGCTGATATCAAAACATTTTCCGGACCAATAGAGCCGCCATGGCTCGACGACATATGTTCGGCGAGTGAGGCTCTAAGATCCGGGATGCCGGCAATCGGTGTGTAGCGGGCGGTCTCAACTGCGGCGGTTCGCTCCGCCAAATGTCGACTCAGAGCATCCGCGGGCGGATAACTCGGAACCGCCTGGGCCAGGTCCAACAGTGGTTTGTCATCCGGGAAGGTGCGACCCGCGATCCAGGACTGAGCTTCGGCGATCGGCGGATCGATGGCGCGAATAACATCCGGATTTATCGTTAGCGACATGGGTCCACCCGATCGTTAAACCGTGATTCGGTCACAGGTTTTCGTTGAAATCATCCAGTAGCGCGGAGACTTGCCCTTCCTCGGCTTGATCCATGATCGCCAGTGCGCGTCGGGTTGCTGGACCGGTATCCAACGCACGAATGCGTTGCTTTACCCGGGGAATGCTTTGTGAAGCCATGGAAAGTTCTCGTACGCCCAGTCCCACCAGCAGTGAGGCGAACCTTGGATCGCCCGCGATTTCCCCGCAGATGCTGACTTGCTTTCCCGCCCTTTGCGCCGCGCCCACGGTAAACTGAATCAGCCTGAGGACCGCCGGGTGCAGCGGGTTGTAGAGATCGGCGACCTGCTCGTCCCCGCGATCGATTGCTAGGGTGTACATGGTCAGGTCATTGGTGCCGATCGCGAAAAAGTCGACCTCTTGCGCCAGTGAATCGGCGATTAACGCGGCTCCCGGAACCTCGATCATTACGCCAAGCGGCGATGCCTGGGCAATGTCCACGCCACGACGCCGCAACCGGGTTGAAACGCGTTTCAGTATCGTCTTCACTTGTCGGACCTGATGCACGCTGGAAATCATCGGAAGAAGAAGCCGCACGGGCCCGTGGGCACCCGCGCGAAGTATCGCGGAAAGTTGCGCCTCGAATAGTTTGACTTGTTTGAGGGAGTATCGGATCGCTCGTAGGCCGAGCATCGGGTTCGCGGGTTGGACGGCGGTGTCACCGAGAATCGATGCGAGCTTTTCGCCGCCGACATCCAGCGTGCGGATGGTGACCACGCGGCCTTTCATACCCTCGACGACTGAGCGGAGTAGAGCGTATTGCTCCTCTTCTCCCGGTAGGTCGTCTCTGTTCATGAACATGAACTCAGTGCGAAAAAGCCCGATTCCTTCCGCGCCGGCGCTGAGCGCGCCGTCAACATCCCGGCTTAACTCGATGTTAGCCTGCAAGCCCACCGACGTGCCGTCGAGCGTGGTTGCCGGCAAGGTTCTTAATCGTGTGAGTTGCCGGTTTAGACGTGCTCTCGCCTCCGCTCGTCGCCTGTACTCCGCCAAGGTGTCGGCGTCGGGGTTGACGACAACGCGCCCGGCATCGCCGTCGACGATTACGGTTTGCCCGGAGCGGGCGGCCGCGAGGACCGAGGATGCCCCGAGCACCGCCGGCAGCCCCATGGAACGTGCCATGATCGCCGTATGTCCCTCGGCGCCGCCGAGAGCGGTAACGAAGGCGGCGATCTTCGTTGGATCCATCAGCGCGATATCGGCTGGGCTAAGCTCATCGGCGACGACGATGGCGCCGATGGGTAGTACCGAAAAGGCTTGGTACGGCGTTTCGGTCAACTGACGCAGAATGCGCGACCCCACGTCTCGAATGTCCTGAAGCCTCGCGGCGAGGTAGGGATCCTTGACGCGCTCAAACCCCCGAGCGATTTCTCGAACCATGGCCTGTACCGCCGCCTCGGCGTTTATGCGCCGGTCGCGAATGTTACGTTCCACGGCGTCTATCATCCGCTTCGAACCCAGCATCGCGGCATGGGCGTCAAGGAGCAGACCAAGTTCCTCGGCCGTGGCATCGGCCAACGCCGTGCCTTTATGCTTTAACCGCGATAACTGTTGCTTGGCTTTTGAAAGCGCTTTCGCGAAGCGCGCGATTTCGTCATCCACCGCCTCGGGGCGAATCGTATATTCGGGAACTTGCCCGAGCCCGGTTTCAATGAGATGAACCGTTCCAATCGCGATGCCCGCCGAAACACCCATGCCGTCCATGCTGTGTTCCGGGCTCAAGCCATCGGGCGCCGGCGTGCCGTCAGTCTTCATCGAATTTTCTTTCGACCAAGCGCGCGATCTCATTCATGGCTTGCTCCGCGTCCGGTCCAGACGCCGTCACATGGATCGAACACCCGATCCCGGCCGCCAACATCATGAGGCCCATGATGGAAACACCGGATACCGTTTCGCCATCCTTCGTAACTTCGATCACGCTTTCGAAATCCGAGGTTAACTTAACAAACTTGGCGGCGGCGCGGGCGTGCAATCCCCTTTGATTGACAATCGTGAGTGTGCGCTCGGCGCGAGTTCGGTTCTCGATGTTCACGGCGAGCCTCGCAGAACGTGCGACGCTACCATGATGTATTTTTGACCGGCGTCCCGCGCCTGCGTTACCGCGTTTTCAAGGTCGCATTTTCCACGGACGCTCGCGAGCTTGACCAGCATTGGAAGGTTAACGCCCGCGATAACCTCGATGTTGGAGGATTCCATAATAGAGATCGCCAAATTCGACGGCGTTCCGCCGAACATGTCGGTCAGTACGACAACGCCGCATCCGCGATCGACTTGCTTAACCGATTTCAAAATATCGTCCCGACGTTGCTCCATATCGTCTTCCGGTCCGATACAAACCGTCGAGGTATTGGTTTGCGGACCGACCACATGTTCCATGGCCAGACGCAATTCCTCCGCCAGCGCGCCATGGGTTACCAGCACGATACCAATCGGCTCACTCGTGGTTGGTTCAGCCATCATCCAATCCTTCTGACCCTTCGCGCTAAATTTCTAAACAGCCGTCGATGAATCCAGGTCCCGGTGCCTGAGCGTGACTCCATGACCCGAGGCACGCAACCATTCGGCAAGTTGAATCGAAACGAAAACCGACCGATGTCGGCCCCCCGTACACCCGACGCCGATCGTGAGATAGCTTTTCCCTTCGCCCACATATCGTGGCAGCAGCGGTTCCAGGAAAGATTTGAGGCGATTCATAAATCCCTGAAAACCTTCATCCTGGCGGATGAAATCGCCAATGGGAGCGTCCCTGCCATCAAGCGGGCGCAAGGTCGGGTCATAGTGTGGGTTGGAGAGGAAACGGACGTCGAAAACCATGTCGGCTTCACGGGGGAGGCCATTGCGAAATCCGAAGGACGTTATCGAGATGGTTAGGGAACCCGATCCCTCGATCCCCAATCCATTGACCAAGATCTGCCGAAAGTCGGGCAGGGACAGATGCGATGAATCGATCACGATATCCGCCCGGTCTCTCACGGGCGCGAGCAGGGCGCGTTCCATGCGTAGTCCGTCGGCGATCGGGCGATCCTTGGCGAGTGGATGTTTTCGTCTCGTTTCGGTGAACCTTCGAACCAGAACGTCGTCGTCACAGTCGAGAAAAACCAAAGAGATTGAAACGCCATTGGTACGCAAACGATCAAGGTTTCCTAGGAGGGCGTCCGCGTCGAAGTCACGTGTTCTGGTGTCGACGCCCACCGCGACCATATTCGCGGGTCCGCTCGGGGTTTCCTCGGAAAACGGCGCGAGTAGTGCCGGCATTAAGGAAAGCGGCAGATTGTCAACGGCCTCGAAACCATTATCTTCCAAGGTTTTCAAACAAGTAGTCCGGCCGGCGCCGGAAAGACCGGTGACGAGCACGACGTGTCCGGTGGGACTGGCCAAACTCTGATTCATTTCCAGCCCTTCCAATTTGGGCGTCGCATTGTACATGCGCACGGGGCCCGGATCATTGATTGTCCAGCGAGGTTAATGCAAGTCGGACCTTAGCCACGGCCGACGCTTCGAAGGGAGCGATGTTTAACAACGGGACGTCGATACCCAGATACCGGCAGAGCCGGGGATCGGGAAATCGATGGATCTGCTCGCTTGGAACGAGATCCATCACTAGGGATAGCGGCCCGCGTCGAATGCTCGGCACCGGGAGAATGCCGATACCGCGTATCTCGATGCGACCGGAGATGGTTTCCGGGCATGTCGCGACCAGTGCGTCGTGTTCGCGAGTCAGCATCGTTTGATCGTCAGCGACCAATTGGCCGCCCCCATCGATAACGCGAAGCGCCAGATCGGACTTTCCGCTACCGGACGGACCGCGAAACAGCACGGCCCTGCCGTTGATCGCGACGCATGTCCCATAAACCCGTTCCATGACGCATTGCTCGCGCCACGAGTATGATTTGTCAATCCACGGTTTGGCGACCAAGGCCGGTTGTTCTGGGCAATTCAATCGTGAACCGCGCGCCGGTGGTTTCGCCGTTCGCGGATCTTCGGTTCTCCGCCCTTATCGTACCGCCGTGAGCCGAGATAATCTGTCGGCAGATCGAGAGGCCAAGGCCAGAATGGGTCCCGAATTTTTCACTGCTTGGGCGCTCGGAATAGAACCGGTCGAATATCGCGTCGAGCTTGCCGTCTGGAATGCCGATGCCTTCGTCATCCACGGTGATCGTGATCGAAGATTGTGATGGGATGGCGCGTACCGTAATTCTGCCATTTGGGGGGGAAAACGTGATGGCGTTATCCAATAGATTTCGAATCACCTGTACTAGGTGATCTTCCTTGCCCGTGACGACTAGTTTTTCGCCGGAGCCGTCCACTTCGCAAACCAGACCTCGGTCTTCGATTCGTTCGGTTGCCGTGTAGACTTGGCTCAATGCGTTCAACATCTCGCCAACATCCACGGCTTCGGAGTCCTGGCGGCTTAGTTCGGCGTCAACCCGCGATGCCTCGGAAATGTCACTGATCAGCCGGTCCAGGCGGTCTACATCGTCGAGGATGATTGAAAAGAGCTTAGACCTTTGAGCGGGATCCTCGATCCGAGCCGCCGTTTCCACGGCACTGCGGACGGACGTCAATGGGTTCTTGATCTCGTGCGCTACATCGGCGGCGAACCGTTCAATCGCGTCCATCCGCCGCCAAAGATTATCCGTCATATCACGAAGCGCCATTGCGAGGTCGCCGATCTCATCGCGCCGATATCCAAAGTCGGGAATTGAATGACGCCGGTCATGGCCGGTCCGCACGCGTTCCGCGGCGGCGGCCAGACGTTGCACCGGGCGTGTAATGGAACCGGCAAGATAGAGTGACAACGCCACCGTGATGGCAAACACCACGGCAAAGACACCCAGGATTTCGAACCGCACCGAACGCACGGCTTGATCAATTTTCTTGCCTTCGATCGAGAACAGCAAGGCGCCCAGCACCTTGCGGTATTTTTGAATCGGCACCGCGACGGTCAAGACCAATCCTCCACTCTCCGTGGCCCTGACGGTTTGCACCGATGTACCTCGAAGGGCTTGAATGACCTCTGGATAGGCGTTCGACAACTGCATGACCGATTCTCGGTAGAGCGGGAGGCCGCTCCGTCGGGGAAGCCAATTGACGATACTGTCATACATGCGCTCGGCGATGGCGCGCATGAAACGATCGCTCGTTGGCGGCGGCAGGGGACGAATCAGAACCATGCCGCCCGGACGCCCTAGTCTGAGGCTGTCCGCGATGAGTTCGCCATCGGCGCCGAACACGCGCGCGCGGGATGGAAGCGCGGCGGATGCGCGCCGCACCATCTGTCGGACAAGCGAAGGAGACAAGCGGCGGTCGGCGGTTCGCTCCTGCTCAACCGCGAGCTCTCCGACAGCTCGGGCAAAAAGGTTCGCTTGGTGCGACACCGCCTCAAGCTCGGCTTGGATAAGGCTGTTTTGATAGCGGTCGAGATACAACACGCCGACAAAAAGAATCGCGACCGCGAAGAGGTTGATCGCCAGAATTCTAAGCGTAAGCCGGGATAGCCACCGCTTTCCTCGATGGCGAGCCCCACTTTTCCTCCCCGTTTCCGACGAGACGGCATTCCCGTCGACCCGGTCGGCGATTTTCCGCGTGGACTCCATACCCCAACACATTCCCCCGTGGTCGGCTAGGCGGTGGAGACCGGAGCGACCGCCGGATCACGATATCGGTAGCCAACACCGTAGAGGGTTTCGATTTGCTCGAACTCGGAATCCACCGCCTTGAATTTCTTGCGCAAACGCTTGATGTGGCTGTCGATAGTGCGATCATCGACATAGATCGCGTTGCCATAGGCCGCATCCATCAACTGGTCTCTATTCTTCACATGACCGGGACGGTTGGAGAGAGACTTGAGAATCAGAAACTCGGTCACGGTGAGGGCGACCGGACGCCCCTTCCAAGTGCATAGATGACGCGAGCCATCCAACACCAGATCACCGCGCGTGATCGTCGTCTCGGATTTCGGATCGGTTTCGTCTTGAGCCAATTCCTGACGGCGCAACAAGGCCCGAATGCGTTCGATCAAGAGACGTTGCGAGAAAGGCTTCTTGATGTAGTCGTCCGCCCCCATGCGCAGACCGAGCACTTCATCGATCTCATCGTCTTTCGAAGTCAGGAAGATGACCGGCATATTGCTGTCGCGGCGTAGGCGGCTGAGCACTTCCATGCCATCAAGGCGGGGCATTTTGATGTCCAAAACAGCGAGATCCATCCGGCCTTGCCCGAGGCCGCGCAAGGCTTCCTCGCCGTCCTTGAAAGTCTGAACCGTAAACCCTTCCGCTTCCAAGGCCATCGAGACCGACGTTAGAATGTTTTGATCGTCGTCAACCAAGGCGATCGTGTTTCCCATGGCCTAATTCTCCTTGCCAGTCATCTCGAGGGGTAATCTCTAGATGGTCAATCGGGCAAACTTGTGGCGCGATTAAGGCGGATGAAACCTACCTTGAGGAATCGTGAAATTTCCAACTGGGAACCATATAGAAAGTCACGGGCATTGTCGCGCGATCACGAGGAACTCCAAGGAACATGAGCACGGCTACGGAAACGACCCCAAAAGCGATAGCTCGCCGTCTTATTCTAAGCCGGGACCGCGCGGCGTTATCCACGTTGCAAAACAGCCGGTCGGGCTGGCCGCACGGGTCCTTGGTCCTGACGGCTTGCGCGCATGACGCGACACCGCTCCTTTTCTTGTCCGATTTAGCGGAGCACACCCAGAACATAAGGGCTGACCCGCGGGTGTCGCTTCTGTTCGACGGGACGGAGGGATTGGACGATCCGCTGAAGGGCGCGCGTGTCTCGGTTTTGGGGCACGCGGAGATCGTGTCCGACGCTCGGCTGCGCGCGCGGTTCCTCGCGCGTCACTCTTCCGCCGAGATTTACTCCGGTTTCTCTGACTTCCATCTCTTTCGCGTTGAAATCGACGCTGCGCATCTGGTCGCGGGCTTCGGCCGCATTGATTGGATTGAGGGCGACGCGGTGCGCTCCGAGTCGAGTCCGATGTTGATTGAGCAGGAACCGGATATCGTGGCGCATATGAATGATGATCACGCCGAGGCCGTCCAGCTATACGCGACCATATTGGCGGGTATGGAGGGTGAGGGATGGCGGATAACAGGATGCGACAGCGAGGGTTTTGATCTGCGACTCGGTGGGGAAACCGCGCGAATTGACTTCGACGTTCCGGTTCGCGACGGCGTCGGCGCGCGCTCGGAATTGATAAGGCTTGTCGGCAAAGCCCGAGAAAGGGCGGGGGAAGCCAAGCACTGATTACAATCAGGTTAACATCGCCTGTTGATTTTTGAGCGCCGATACGCAATCACACCCTTGAAACGATGAACACGGAAGACGCGACGGTGCGTCTGACAATGAAATACGGGTGGAGGGTGCGGTGGCGAAACCGGCGGGGCCGAATGGCCTGAACGATCTCGGGAAACATGGCCTTTACAATACGGCTTCGGTTCACTGGAACCTAAGCGCCCCCGCGCTCTATCAGGAAGCGATAGCGCGAGGCGAGGGCGTGGTGACCGCTGGCGGCGCGCTAACGGTCAATACCGGTGTCCATACCGGACGCTCGCCCAAGGACAAGTACATTGTCGACACCCCAAGCGTGCATGACAATGTAAACTGGGGCCCGATCAACAAACCGATCAGCCCGGAGATTTTCAACAAGATGCATCAGCGCGTCGCGGCCTACCTCCAAGGTCGCGACATTTTCGTTCAGGATTGTTTCGCCGGGGCCGACCCGGCCCATCGGTTGAAGGTACGGGTGGTTACCGAATCGGCCTGGCCGAATCTATTCGCGCAAAACATGTTTATTCGTCCGACCGCGGAGCAGAAGGTCGGTTTCGAACCGGACTTCACAATCCTGCACGCGCCCGGTCTTCAGGCACGCGGCGCCGATGACGGATTGAACTCAGAAACCTTCGTGCTTGTTAACTTCGACGCCAAGATGGTGGTGATCGGTGGCTCGCACTACGCCGGTGAAATCAAGAAATCGATTTTCGGCATTCTGAACTACCTTCTTCCCGATCGCGGCGTCATGCCGATGCATTGCTCGGCGAATGTCGGCGCCGCCGGTGACACGGCCATATTCTTCGGTCTTTCCGGTACCGGGAAAACCACGCTTTCCGCCGACCCGAATCGTACGCTGATCGGTGATGACGAACACGGCTGGTCCTCGAACGGCGTATTCAATTTCGAGGGTGGCTGTTACGCCAAGGTGATCAACCTTTCCGCCGAGGCCGAGCCGGAAATCCACGCGACGACCAATCGGTTCGGGACTGTCCTCGAGAACGTGGTGTTTGATCCCGCGACGCGGGCTCTCGATCTTTTCGACGGAAGCCTTACCGAGAACACCAGGGCCTGCTATCCGCTTGAGTTTATCGACAATGCCAGCGCGACAGGCATGGCGGAGCACCCAAAGAATATCGTGATGCTGACCGCGGACGCGTTCGGCGTGCTGCCGCCAATCGCGAGGCTGTCCCCGGAACAGGCGATGTATCATTTCCTTTCGGGATATACCGCCAAGGTCGCGGGCACGGAGAAGGGGATGGGAAGCGAGCCCGAGGCGACTTTTTCGACATGTTTCGGCGCCCCGTTCATGCCGCGTCATCCAACGGTCTATGGCGAGATGCTGCGCGAGCGTATCGCCAATCATCAAGCCACGTGTTGGCTGGTCAATACCGGATGGTCCGGCGGTCGCGCCGGCGATGGCGGCGAGCGAATGAAGATCGCCTATACGCGGGCAATGGTCAGCGCGGCGCTCGACGGTCGTCTAACGGCCGCGCCGTTGCGGCTGGACGAAAAGTTCGGATTGAGCGTTCCGGAAAACTGCCCGGACGTACCCTCGGACATTCTTCGCCCGCGTACCACGTGGAACGATAAGTCCAGCTACGATACGACGGCCGCGGAACTGTGTGGACGCTTCGTCGACAACTTCAAACAATTCGAGACTCATGTGGGCGACGCTGTTCGCGCCGCCGGTATACGTTCCGCCGCGTAAGGTGATCTAGGCCCATCTGAAAGCTGCCGCGCCGAAAGGCGTGATGGTTCGGCGGGAAGATAACCGATGCCATCACTAGAGACGCTCCTGGTGTTTACCTTGGCGGCGATGGTCATGAATCTGTCTCCGGGCCCCTCCAATTTCTACGTACTTTCCCGATCCGTCGGACAAGGAACGGGCGCAGGGATTGTGGCGGCGGCGGGATTGGCCATTGGCGGTTTGGTGCACGTCCTGGCGGCGACGCTCGGTCTTTCGCTTCTATTCGAGGCCGCGCCACTGCTGTACATGACCTTCAAGTTCGCTGGAGCAGCTTACCTTGTCTATCTAGGCGTCAGGACGTTTCTGACGAAAATCGACCCCGAGGTCTCGGTGGCGGTGAATCGCCGCCCGGGCGCGCGAATTCTAAGGGAAAGCGTTTTGGTCGAGGTGCTGAACCCAAAGACCGCGCTGTTCTTCATAGCGTTCCTACCGCAATTCGTGGATCCGTCCAAGCCGGTCATATCGCAGTTTCTTGTGCTCGGGTTTATCGTCACCGTGACGGCGATACCTTGCGATATTGCGGTCGCGGTAGGCACGGGAAAGATGACGCGTTGGCTGAAGGGCAATCCAGGTGTCCAGCGCTTGCAGAATCGAGTATCCGGTGAAATTCTCGTTGGGCTTGGCGCGTATGTCGCCCTTGAGGGGCGCTTCGACTAATCCTGGAGCGGGATGGAGAATACCCCCGATGCGTGTTCTGGTGGTTGGCGGCGGCCCGGCGGGACTCTATTTCTCCGCCCTTCTTAAGAGTTCAAACCCGGATCATGACGTAACGATTCTGGAGCGAAATCCTCCCGGCGCGACCTACGGCTTCGGTGTGGTGTTTCCGGAGGCGGCGCTCGGCTATCTTGGTGAAGCGGACCGCGACTCCCATGCCCGGATCGTTGAGGCCTTGGAGACTTGGCGCGACCTAACCATCGTTCATCGTGATCATGCCGTCAGGATCGACGGTAACGGGTTTTCCGGTATCGCTCGCCTGGAACTCCTCCGATTGCTCGCCGATTTTTGCCACCAAGCCGGCGTTGTCGTGCGGCACAATGTGGAGGCGCGGGCGCGAGATCTCGAAGGATATGATCTGGTTGTCGGAGCGGACGGGATAAACTCAGTGGTTCGTGAGTCGGCGCGCGCGACGTTCCAACCTAACATCGAGACCCTGACGAACTGGTTTATCTGGTACGGAACTCAACGGGTATTCGACACGCTGACCTTGACCTTTCGGGCTAGTGAAGACGGTCACTTTGTCGCGCATCACTATCGCTATTCCCCCGAAATGAGCACATTCATTGTGGAATGCGACGCCGAGACCTATCGAGCCGCTGGTTTTTCCGAGATGAGCGATGCCGAGAGCCGACGCTATTGCGAGGGGATTTTCGCGAATGACCTTGAAGGGAACGCTTTGATCTCAAACGCATCGATTTGGAGACGGTTCTCGGTTACGAGAGTTGAGAACTGGAGTGACGGAAACCGTGTTTTGATTGGTGATGCGTTGCGAAGCGTGCATTTCTCCATCGGATCGGGCACCCGCTTGGCCCTGGAGGACGCGATCGCGCTTTGGCGGGCGTTGGTTGAGTTTCCGAACGACGTTGGCGATGCTTTGCGGGCCTTCGAAGCGGCGCGACGACCGGTGGTCGAAAAGCTTCTGAACGCGGCGGCGGGGAGCTATGGGTGGTATGAGCATATCGCGAGGCATATGCGGCTTGAGCCCCTTGATCTGGCCTATGCCTACATGACACGCAGTGGCCGGGTCGACGAGACGCGCCTGAGAAGCATCGCGCCTGGTTTCATGTGCGACTATGATCTCTCAAGATCCGCGAACTAGTATGATTAACGAAGCAATTGAGGTTCTCTGATGTACGACCTGCTTTCAGGTTTGAGGGTTGTCGAGGGATCGGCTTTCGTCGCCGCTCCCTTGGGAGGAATGACCCTGGCGCAACTTGGCGCCGAGGTCATTCGGTTCGACCCCGTGGGCGGCGGCATGGATCATCGGCGGTGGCCATTGGACAGTCATGGCAGGAGTCTTTATTGGGCCGGATTGAACAAGGGTAAGAAGTCGATCGCGGTCAATACACGCGAGGAAGAGGGCCGGGAACTGATCCGCGCCCTGATTTGCGAGCCTGGCCCGGATCGGGGTGTTTTTCTGACCAATCACCCACCCGGTGGACCCTTCGGTTATGAGGCCTTAAAGGAACGGCGTGATGACTTGATCATGCTTAACGTTCTGGGCAGCCACGATGGATCGCCGGCGGTCGATTACACGATCAATTGCGCTCTCGGGTTTCCTTTCGCCACTGGCCCTCGTGGCAATGACGGACCGGTTAACCACCTTCTGCCGGCGTGGGATCTCGTTACCGGAAGCATGGCCGCGACGGGGATACTCGCGGCCGAAAGAAAGCGTTCACGCCAAGGCGGCGGCAGATTGATCAATCTGGCGCTCTCTGATGTTGGTATCTGGGTTGCGAGCGCGCTTGGTCATATCGCCGAAGCTGAACTTCTGGGCCGCAATCGGGTGGCGGACGGCAATCATGTTTACGGCGCCTTTGGACACGACTTCGCGACCTCGGATGGACAGAGGGTCATGGTCACGGCCTTGACCAAGGCTCAATGGCGCCGATTGAAGAAGGCCGTGGATATCGAAGAGGCTGTCGGGCGGATCGAACAAGGTCGATCGCTTGATTTGGATGACGAAGGTGACCGTTATCAGGCGCGGGACGAGATCGTGGCGCTGATCACGCCTTGGATGGCGGCTCGAGACGTTGCGACCGTGCGTGAGGTCTTGGACGGCGTCGGGGTGCTGTGGGGGCCTTATCGGACCTTTACGGAACTTGTCGGCGAAGACCCTCGTTGCTCGACCGCCAATCCCATGATGGGGCGTATTAGCCAGCCCGGCATCGGTGACTATCTGGCGGCGGGTCTCCCTCTGCGATTTTCCGATGTTGAGGCCCTACCGGTTGCTCCCGCGCCGATCCTGGGAGCGGATACCGACGCGGTGCTCGCCGATGCGCTGGGCCTGCCTGGGCATGCGATAGCGGATCTTCATGACCGGGGCATCGTCGGTGGCCCCGTGGTCTAGGTCTCGGCGCGTTCCAGTACCGCCAAACTGCTGAGCATTCCGTCCATGTCCACGTAACATCCTTGGAGATGGCGTTGACCGGCGCTGGAGAAGGCCGTGCGGCCGTGAAGTACTCGACGATTGTCGACGGCGAAAAGTTCGCCGGGTTCCAGTTTGAAGGCCAAGGCCGCGTCGGGGGCGAAAAGCAGTTCCGCGAAGCGGCGGTAGGCCCCGTAGAACGCGGGCACGTCTTCCATCGCGATATCTAGTTGCGCGAGGGAACGGTTGTTGAATCGGACCTCGGTAATCTCCCCGTGATCATCCACGCTGATCATCGGACGTCGCGCGGTCAGTTCGGTATCCTCCGAGCGATAGGTGAAGCGTACCCAGGTTCGGCTCAGAATGTCGAAGGCCGAAGGATCGGTCCGTCGCAGTTGTTCCGCGGCACCGAAACCATCCACCAGTGTCGTTTCCCCGCCGGCGCTATCATTGCGGAGGCAATGCAGAAGCTGAATCCCCGGAACCGGGTCCCGGTAAGGATTGTCGGTATGGACCGATAAAGCCATGCCGGTATAGGCGAGGTTGACAGGGTTCGCCTCGGCGCGAACGTCAAACAGGCGACCGTAGTTGGTTTCCCGCGCGAAACCGAACCGTTCCGCGACCTCCAGCACCATGCCGGACCTGTTTGGTGCTCCTGTCAGAACAGCGAAACCACGGTCGCGAATATCGGCGAGCCAAGTCGTCAAATGCGCCGGCTTGGTCGATATGTCGGCCCATTCCGTCTTGGGTGGGCCCTCCTTAAAATCCTTCCGGCTCCACGTCCTTGGTACCGCCTCCGCACGTGTGCAGGCCGGGGCGAGATCGTCCACCATGAAGATCGAGGTTTTATTGTCGGGCGAGAATGTCAGGCGAATGGATGATTGGTCCGCTGTCTCGATCGCTGTGATCCTAGGATCCAAGGGGGGGTCGGTGATGTTGGTCAGTTTTTGACCGTTTCCCGGGTCGCGGTCATCCGGGACATTGTCCCGCAGCCAGATCGCTGGGAGCCGAAAGGTCGCGCCGCCTGCGTCGATGACCAAGGTTCGTCCCTCGTCGGCGATAGCCATGGTCGCTTCGGGCCTGGTTGCATCCATTTTGTTGCTCCCGCCTTTACGGCTATCTGTTCAGCGTCTCCACGTACCATCCAAGCCTTGCTCGTCCAGCCAATCGGCGAACGCGTCGGGCCGGTACCGGGATCTTGCCCAGTCGGAGATCGTCAGACCGCCATGATCCGCCTCGAAATATCTTGGGAAAGACCGGATCCACCGTTGATAGCGTTTTGGTAGATGCAGATACGGAATCGCCGACATCTGGCGTCGAGCATCGGCTGCACCGTCGAGGCCGTCGCGATGCAGAATGTAGATCGCGGCGGCCAAGGCGGTGCGGTCGGCGCCGCCCGAGCACTTGATAAGCAAAGGGCGCGGCGCCGATTCGAAGGCTTCAAGCAAGTCGACCAGCATCCGTTGCTTGGGCAGTCGCCTTGAGTGAAGCGGCCGGTCGAGATAGCCGATGGACAAGCTCTCGCATGCTGCGCGTTCGGGTAGATACCAGGTGGATTTTGGGTTTTCGCCCCGCAGATTCACCACCGTGGCGATACCGTGCGCCTTCAGGAGCTGCGCGACGTGACCGCCATACATCTGCGCGGATCGGTATAGGTTCTCGTCGACGCGATGCCAGTTATAGGCGCGGGCGAGAACAAAATGCCACGGCGACAGGGCGCCGCTCCTATTCCGGCATCCAGGTTGCCGGATCGGCGGCAACCTGATCGCGCGACGCGGAGTTCTTGACCTGATGTTCGCCGTCTTCCTCGGTCGGTGGGAACCAGACCCAGGGGATGCCTTTCTCGCCGGCATATTTGAGCTGGGCGTTGAGCTTTCGGTCTTCGTGATACTGCTCGACCTTGAAGCCCCGGGAGCGCAGGGTATGCGCGGTCTCGCGCACCAAGGCGTAGGGCGCGCCGCGGGTATGAGCGACAAGGATATCCGTCGGCGCCTTGCGACCCGCTTGGATCCGGCCCTCGCGCATGAGCTTGGCGAAGATACGGGTCAGGCCAATGGAAATGCCTATACCCGGCAAGCGCTTGCTGACGAGATCGCCAACGAGATTGTCATAGCGTCCACCACCGCAAACCGTCGGAAAATCAGGAAAGTCGGCGAACTTCGCTTCGTAAACCGTGCCGGTATAATACGCGAGTCCGCGGGCGATCGAGAGATCCGCGACGAAAGCGCCCTCGGGGAAACGCTCCAACTCGCGCATCACGAAGTGGAGTTCCTCAAGCCCTTGTTCCAGTAACTCGGAGCTGACGCCGAGCGCCCGGACCCGTTGCACGACCGAGGCATCGTTGCCTTGAATCTCCGCGAGGCCGAGAACTTTTTCGATCGTCGCGCCATCTAGGCCGAGCTCGTCGGTCAGCATCGCGCCGACACCCTTGGGGCCGATCTTGTCCAGCTTGTCGATGATGCGGATCGCGTTGCCGGCATCGGTGATGCCGAGCCCGCAATAGTATCCCTCGAGAACCTTGCGGTTATTGATTTTGGTGACCAGCGGACCGGCGCCGATCGCCTCCACCGCCTCGTGCATGATGACCGGGATCTCGGCGTCGAAATGGAGTGGTATCTCCCGCGTATCGACGACATCGACGTCGCATTGCAGGAATTCGCGAAAACGACCGTCTTGCGGACGCTCGCCACGCCAGGCCTTCTGAATCTGATAGCGTTTAAACGGGAATGTCAGGTCGTTCATATTGGCGGCCACGTAGCGCGCCATCGGGACCGTCATGTCGTAGTGCAGCGCGTAGGTCGGCTCCGCCTTGTCCGAGGGATCGGCCATCAGGCGACCGATCGTGTAGATCTCCTTGTCCGTATCGCCCTGTTTTAGCAAAACCTCCACCGGCTCGACGGTACGAGGTTCGATCGACGCGAAGCCATAGCTTTCAAAGACCGATCGCAGCTTGTCGATCCACTCCAACTCGACCATCCGGTATTCCGGTAGCAGTTCCGGAAAACCACTGATGGGACGGAGTTTTTCCTTCGGGGTCATGCGTGATGACATGGGGCTTGCCTTTCACCAGATTCGGCCCTGTTTCAGGGCCAGGGTGCCCGTGACGTCGTTACGCCATGCCGATCGCGTGTTGATAGAGCTGAAGGAGCTCTTCCTGTTCCTGGCGATCCTCGCGATCCAGTTTCCTGAGACGGATGATCTGACGCATGATCTTCACGTCGAAGCCATTGCCCTTCGCCTCGGCGAATACTTCCCGGATATCGGCCGCCAGCGCCGCCTTTTCCTCTTCCAGGCGCTCGATACGCTCGATATAGGAGCGCAACTGATCGCCCGCGATGCCAGCTACCTCGGCCATGATATATCCTCATCCATCAGTGATCGGGCGGGACAATAGTCTTCCTCCCGGTTGCTCGCAAGGGGTTGACGTTTGGGAACAAATCATGAACAAAGAAAATACTATGAATGATACGTCCACCGCCGAGGACCTGGCCCGGAATCTATGGCGTTGTTTTGACCAGGGGCGGTTTCGCGACGCGTCGGCGTTTCTGGCCGCCGACTTCGAGGCTGTCTGGCCAAACACGCGAGAGCGAATTCGCGGCGCCGGGAATTTTATCGCTCTGAACGAGGCTTATCCTGGGGCCTGGCGTTGTACCGTGGAAGACGTCAAGGCGACGCCTGGCGGCGTGGTCACGACCACGCGGATCAGCGACGGTACGCTCGAGTTGTTCGCGATTTCCTTCCTTGAGGTGAAGGATGGTCGGATAATACGAGCCGAGGAGTATTTTGGCGATGTGATCGAACCACCCTTCGATCGCTCGAAATGGGCGGAACGATACTGATGGCGCCACTGATCGAATGGCTCTTCCTGATTTCAGCCATCGTCGCGGTCCTGGCGACCGCGGTTGCCTTGGTCTCGCGAAAGGGTTTGACACTCCATCGGCGCGCCGGGCGAGTAGGTTGCCTGGCCGTGATTCTTTCGGCCGCTTGCGTGATCTGGAGCAGCCTCGACGCGAACGACCACTTGACGCTGTTGTTGGGCGCTCTTGCAGGGTATCTGGCGGTTTCGGGATATCGAGCGTTGTATCTGAAGCGCCCGGTGCCGCGCGCGACCTTCGGGCCGACCCGCGCGGGGGCCTTGGATAAGGGACTGGCGCAATTCCTGTTGATCGCCGGCTGCGCGATCGCGGCCTGGGGAATGATGACCGTCCCCCTGAGCTTGGATGCTTTCACAACGGCCCAAATCGAGCCAGGTTTCATGATTTGCATCGGCCTGTTCGGGGCCATGCTGGCGTTGCGGGACATGAAGCGGTTTCGCGCTGGACAGCTCGAACCCAGTGGCTGGTTGGTCATTCATGTGACACGTATGCTGGCCGGCCTCGCGATCATCGGGGTTCTTCTCGTTCAAGCGTTCATGCCCATGCTTCCCGAATTTGCGCGTTGGGCCTTACCGGCGGGGCTGGGCGCGCTCGGCGTGGGACTTGCCTGGGTGATCTTGACCCGACGGTTGGGCCGTGACGGAGACCCAAGATCTTTTTACGATATTCGGATCGCGGAACCGGACGAGGTCCAGGATACGTCCAATGCGCCGTGGTAGCGCGGATCAGGGCGCGGTATCACCCATCTCGCAGATCAGTTTCCACTGATCCTCGCTGACCGGGACCACGGAAAGCCGGGATTGGCGAACCAAGGCGAAATCGCCGAGCCGCTCCTCGCCCTTGATCTCGGCTAGGGTCACCGGGCGGGTGAAGGGTCTGACAGCCTTCACGTCGACCATCCCGAACCGGCCGGAGGCATCCGTGTCGTCGGTGTGATACTCGGCGCAAACCTCAACGATGCCGACGATCCGTTTTTCGTTCACCGAGTGGTAGAAGAAACCGAGATCACCGATCTTCATCGCCTTCATGTTGTTGGAGGCCTGATGGTTTCGGACCCCGTCCCATCCCGCGCCCTTGTCGCCTTCCTTCACTTGATCGTCCCAGGACCAGGTGCCCGGCTCGGACTTGAACAACCAATACGCCATTGATGCATTCTCCCTTGGTCTAGACGCGAAGCGAAGGCTCCACCGCGCCGCGTTCGATATCAACCATCCAATTCAGCGCGCAACGGTCGGCTCATCAAGCCCGCGATGGCCGCGCGTAGATCGGTTCCCTGATTGAGGACTTCGTCGACGGCCCTGCAGATCGGCAAATCGATCTCTAGCGCCGACGCGCGCCGCATGGTCGCGCGGGCCGTGTGCCGTCCTTCCACCACGCCGCCCATTTCCTTCAAGATAGTATCCAGAGGAACGTTTCGCCCAAGCGCCTCGCCAAATCGGAAATTGCGGGACTGACGGCTTGCGCATGTCATCGCGAGATCGCCAAGCCCAGCCAGGCCGGCCATTGTTTCTCGGCGTCCTCCCAGCGCGACCGCGAGACGCGTTGCCTCGGCGAGGCCGCGCGTTATCAACGCCGCCCGGGTGTTCTCACCCATGCCGATTCCCGCCGCGATGCCGCAGGCGATGGCCAGGACATTCTTGATCGCCCCGCCGATTTCCGCGCCCACGACATCCTCGGATACATAGGGCCTGAAGGTCGCGGTGCCGATCGCCCGCGCGATCGCGGTGGCCTGGGATTGGTCCTCCATCGCCAAGGTTACGGCGGTGGGCATGTCCCGGACGGCCTCGGCGGCGAAAGTGGGACCGGACAGACATCCCAGCGGGTGATCGGGCAAGATCTCGCGCATAACCTCCGTCATCAAAAGCCCTGTCTCGGTTTCCAATCCCTTGGCGCAGCAGACAAGCGGTCGGTTCGCCGGAACGATCACCCGAAGTGACCGGCACAAGGCGCGAACCGCCTGGGCGGGCACCACAAGGAGAACGGCGTTGACTTCACCAAATCCGGATAGCGAACCGGTGGCCCGGATTCCTGGATCGAGAGCGGTTCCCGGCAGATAGCGATGGTTCTCATGACCGTCGTTTATTGCCTCGACCATCGCGGCGTCTCGCGCCCACAGCAGTGTCTCGGCTCCGGCTTTCGCCGCGATATGAGCGAGCGCGGTGCCCCAGGCGCCGCCGCCGACCACTCCGATCCGACCTATTGTCATGCCTTAACTCCCGCGCCGCGTGCCTTAACCGCGTTCGGATCCAGCGGCCATCGGGGGCGGGGCGCGAAATCCAAGGTATCCACGTCCCCGGCCCGGAGCCTTTCCACGCCCGCCCAAGCGATCATGGCCGCGTTATCCGTGCAAAGCGACGGCGGTGGCGCGACGAATGGCATTCCCCGTTCATCCGCGAGTGCGCCTAGCCTTGCCCGCAAGGTCTGGTTCGCGGCGACCCCGCCGGCGACGACGAAGGAATGCCTCGGACCATGCTCGGCTTTGAAAATCTCCATCGCATTGGCGCATCGATCCGCGAGACTATCGGCGACGGCGGCCTGGAACGAAGCGGCGAGATCATCTACATCCTCGCGACCGAGGCGCCCCAGCCCCTCGATTTTCCGGCGAACCGCCGTCTTGAGGCCGGAAAACGAGAAATCGCAGCCTGGACGACCCGTCATCGGACGAGGCAAGGCGAAGCGGTTGGCGTCGCCCTCCAGCGCCGCTTTCTCGACCGCCGGCCCGCCTGGGTAGCCAAGGCCTAGCATCTTCGCGGTCTTGTCAAACGCTTCTCCGACCGCGTCATCGATTGTCGTGCCAAGGCGTTGGTAATCGCCGACCCCCTTAACCGCCAGCAATTGACAATGGCCTCCGGAGACCAGCAACAACAGATAGGGAAAACCAACACCATCGGTCAGCCGCGCGGTCAGGGCGTGGCCCTCCAGGTGATTGACGGCGATAAACGGAAGCTCTCCGGCCAGCGCGATTCCCTTTGCCATGGTCGCGCCGACCAATACGCCGCCGATCAGGCCAGGACCACCGGTTGCCGCCACCGCGTCGAGATCTCGAAAGCCAAGGCCCGCTTTGTTCATGGCTTCGCGCACGATCATGTCGAGATTTTGGACATGCGCGCGGGCGGCGACTTCCGGGACCACGCCGCCAAAGGGGCGGTGATCGTCGAATTGCGAGAAGATGATGTTGGAGCGGATTATCCGGTCGCCGGTCACGATGGCCGCGGCGGTTTCATCACAGCTCGACTCGATGCCGAGGACAATGGGCGGGGCGGTGCCGTCCGACATGGCCGTATTCGTCCTTTCCTTGCTCTCGCGCCCGGTCTACACAGGCAAACCATGGATGACCAGAATAAAGCCGCGGCTCTGATCCGCATTGGTACCCGGGGCTCCAAGCTTGCCTTGGCGCAGGCCGAGGAATTGCGCAACCGATTGACCGCCGCGCATCCCGAGCTGCGGGACGACGGGGCCATCGAGATCGTGGTTATTACCACGACCGGTGACGCGGTCCGTGACCGCGCGCTCGCCGAAATCGGTGGCAAGGGCCTTTTCATGAAGGAAATCGAGGAGGCCCTGGTTGGTGGTCGTGTCGACCTTGCGCTCCACTCCATGAAGGACGTGGAGACTTTCCTAACGCCCGGTACCGAGATCGCGTGCGTTTTGCCGCGCGAGGATCCGCGAGACGCGTTTTTGTCGCCTGTCGCGGATCATATTGACAACCTGCCCCATGGCGCGGTGGTGGGAACCTCCTCGGTGCGCCGCGCCGCGTTGGTCAAGAACCGCCGGTCCGATCTCCGGACCGTTCTCTATCGGGGCAATGTCGATACCCGCCTCGCGAAACTGGAGGCGGGGGAAGTCGACGCGACGTTGCTGGCGTTGGCTGGGCTCAATCGTCTAGGGCTGGCTGCGCGCGCGACCCGAGTCCTGGAGCTTGACGAGATGCCGCCCGCGGTCGCCCAGGGCGCGATAGGAGCGCAATGCCGGGTTGCGGAAACCGAGGCGGACATTCGGCTACGGAGCTGGCTGGAGGCGATCAACGACGCTGAAAGCGAAACTCAGATCACCGCGGAGCGCGCCATGCTCGCGACCCTCGACGGTTCCTGTCGGACACCGATCGCCGGGCACGCGGTTCTGGGCGAGGATGGCGCGCTAACCTTGACCGGGCATGTGGTGTCGGAGGATGGCGCGCGGTTGCACGGGGCGTGTGAGACCGGACGCGCCGACGCCGCCGAAGCGCTCGGCCAAAGCGTCGGCGAGCGTTTGTTGGCGCAAGCGGGCGCGGATTTGGCGCGCTAACGCATGCGCGTTCTCATCACTCGACCATTTTCCGAAGCGCAAGCGCTTTCCGAGATGCTTAAGGACCTGGGATTCGAAACGTGTATCTCACCGGTTATGGAAATCGTGCCGCGTGAAGTTGAGATCTCCCGAGACAAGACCTATCGGGCGGTGGTGCTGACCAGCGGGAACGCCGTTGAGGCGTTGGTGGGGGCTGAACTGCCACGTCATATACCGATATTTTGTGTTGGCGACGCGACGGCCCGACGGCTTGCCGGGACCGCGTTCTCCGACATTCGCTCAGCCTCGGGTAACTCTGACGATCTGGTGGCCTTGATCACGCGTGATTTAGAGCCCGACGATGCCCCTTTGCTGTATCTTTCCGGGATGATGATCGCCGCGGATATCGGCGCCGCGCTCGCGGATGCCGGCTTCACCGTGGAGCGTCATGTCGTCTATCGAGCGCAAGCGGTCGCGACCCCGAACGAAGCGGTCGTCGCCGCGTTGGCGGCCGGAGAAATCGACGCGGTGCTGTTTTACTCACCGCGTTCCGCTCGGATCTTTCTTGATCATCTCAAGGCCGCCAAATTGGGTTTGATGGCCAAGGAAATGATCGCTTACTGCATAAGTAACGCCGCCGCGGACGTGGCGCGAAATCTGCAGTGGCGCAAGGTGGTCGTGGCAAGCCGTCCCACCCAAAACGATCTATTGGCGCTGTTGCCCAAATCGTGACACAAGGCGGCTATATGCTGCTATTGTCCAAGTTCATTCCAACCAGTGAGCACTGTCATGTCGGTGAGCGACGAGAAGAAATCGGACGCGGATGACACCTTGAAGGAGGATGTCGGCGCGGCGTCCGGACCCACGATCGATCATGACGCGGCGGATGTGGCCAAGCCATCGTCCTTCGTTAGAAATATAAAGCTCTACGGCGCGTTGGTGGGCGTGCTCATGGTCGCCGTTATCGCCGCCGCGGGGACTTATCCGTATTGGCGCGCGGATGCGGCCCCGGTGTTGGAAAGGGTTGGCCTTGACCTTGAAAATCTCGAGCAACGACTGAACGTTCCGCGCTGGGCGATTACCCATGGCCGCGAGGATGTCGGTCCCGTCGCCGCCGCGAGCAGCGCCGTCGCTCCGACGGCGGAACCCATGAACGAGCCGAAGCCCGAGGCGTCACCGGCCCCGGCTGCTCCCGCCACCGTCGACCTGCCGAAGCCGGTGAGCGCCCCCGAGCCAACGCCTTCGGAGCTTTCCGAGGCATGGCGCGGCGAGCTGGCGTCGTTGGCCGAGCATCTTGAATCGGTCCAGGAACGCATCGCTCGCGTGGAGGATAGGTTGCGGGTCCTGGAAGACGCCACATCGGCGCCGCATTCGAACACGGCCCCATCAACCTCGGCCCCATCGGCTTCGGCCCCATCGGCTTCGGCTACGCCGAGCCCGTCGACGACGACTGTTCCGTCCGATGTCTTGGAAAAGCTTGACCTTCTCGCCACGCGTCTGGCCGATCTCGAAAACCATCAACTGGCGCTTGAGAGCGCTTCGACCGCCCCGGCGCCGGCGCCCTCGGCTGATCAAGGCGCGCTGATAGCGACCGTCGTCGGACTGGCGGAGCGGGTCGCGGCGATGGAAGGGCGCGGGGCTGAAGGCGCCTCGGCGGTCGCCGCCCTACGCGAGGATACGCGGACACTCGCGAGTCGCTTGAGTGGTCTTGATGAAAAACTCGGCTCCGTCGACGCCGCTCTGGCGGACGAGAAGCCGGAGCGCGACAGAGCAACATTATTGCTTTTGAGCGTTGGGCAGTTGGCCGTCGCGACGTCCGGCGCCGACGCATTCGACGCGCAATTGGAGGCTGTTCGCTCGGTTTCGGGCGGTATGGAAGATTTGACCGGCCCCTTGGATCGATTGGCGCCTCATGCCGGAGCCGGCGCGCCGACCCTGGTGATGCTTCGAAGCGCCTTCGCCGGCGTTTCCGACGCCGTGGTAAGAAGCCGGGATGTCGGGGCACCCGAAGGCGTGCTTGGCCAAACACTTTCGCGGGTTGCTTCATTGGTGACCATTCGCAAGGTTGACGAGCTGGCGCCGGAGACCGTCGACGGCGCGTTGGCGCTCGCCGACGCGGCGCTTGCCGAGGGCGATCTCGCGGCGGCCGTCGGCGCGCTCGAAGGATTGACCGGCGCGCCGGGCCAAGCGGCGTCGGCCTGGTTGACCCAGGCAAGGGCGCGGATCACGGTTGACGGCGCGCTCTCGGATCTACAGACGGCGGCGATACGCGCGCGCGCGGCGGCGGGGTGATCGGCCATGTGGCGCGCGCTCTTCTACTTCGTCCAGGTCGCGATCCTCGTGGCCTTGGCGGTCTGGTTGACCGACAA
>Ga0181593_10000639_pt1 | contig 30700 bp, 40 predicted proteins | sample 071ome_19_FD_133756 | JGI IMG/M metagenome (GOLD analysis project Ga0181593, IMG submission 133756) | Coastal salt marsh microbial communities from the Groves Creek Marsh, Skidaway Island, Georgia - 071413AT metaG (megahit assembly) | ecosystem: Environmental > Aquatic > Marine > Intertidal...
CGTGTCATTACATGGGTATATCTTTCTGCGTTTTCTAGTGACGACTCATCATCGCCAATAACAAAATCTTGGGCAGGCACGAACATGGAGCACGGCCTGCCAAGGGTCGGGTCGTAGTAAATCTTTCTGAACGCAGCGCCAGCCAAGGGTAAACTAAACAGCATCTTTTCAGTCTCTGACCTGTATTCAGTCATAACCTCAAGAAGCTGGTAGTTCATGTACTCCTGTACACGATGCGCCTGCTCTGTGATTTCTTCGGTAGCCTCTCCCCAAATTTTTGTTTTTACTGGGCCCTTGGCAGGAAAAATTTCCTGAATTGTCTGAGCTTGAAACCGAACAACAGACTCAGACAAGAGTGGATGAAATACCCCACAGGCTCCGGGCCACGGATTTGTCCGGTCTTCCATTTCAAGCCCGAGAAGATCTAAGCCCTCTTCGTAAGTCCGTTCCCAATCAGCACGACTGCTTCTGTCGTCCTGATACATCTGAATAAGCTTTGAGGCGCAATGCCTTAGATCGTTTTCATCAACGTACTCAGCAAGATTAGAGTCGTGACGATCAAGCATTTCGGTGACAAAATCTTGTGGACTAAAGTCTACTGTTACCGTGCCGTCTTCACTTTCAGTAATGACGATATCCGAGTCGACGATTTCGGCTGTATCATCAATTTCGACCTCCAGATCCTCCTCCACTGGAACTGGCAGGCGAAACTCGGAAAGCAACGTTTTGTCAACAGCCATAATTTATTCCTCGGGCTCTAATAATAATCTGCCCTTCTGTGCCTATAAAAATCTTCTTCCTGATGATCGGATGGAACACGAATAAATCCACCCTGTCGAAATCTTAAAAGAGCTTGAGTGCTCGCATCGACAAGATCATCGTGGTCCCCAGCAGGAAAAGCAGCGAACTGTTCAACGACTTCTTCTGCCCATCTCGTCTTGGGGGCCCAGACAAGACCCGACGAAAAAAGATCTGAAATCGCATTGACTCTGGCAATCTTATCTCTGCCCCGGCTTGGCGTGTACTCGGAGACCGGGATGCCCATCCTGCGTAGCTCAAAGATCAGGGGGGTGCCAGAGGCCTTTGCTTCTACAATAAATGCATCAGGCTCGAACTCTTTATACATCTCATATGCACGGGCCTTCAAGTCTGGAAACTCTAGTCTTTCTTGTAATGCATCAAGCAGAATAATATTAGAGTTACCGTCATCATCATAGAATACGCCCCATGTGGTACAGGCGCTATAGTCTGCTGTTTCTTTTGCAAGAAATGCAGTATCCCATGATTGAATAACAAAATCACATCTCGGGGGATTCTTGCCCTCCCATTGATTCCACCACTCGCGCTTTACGATTGCGCCTTCTTCGGAGGTAGGGTCTTGCTGGTACTGAGCACTCCACTTCGACAGGGGAAGCTCGGCCTTTAGTGCCTCTAGCTGATCGATGGGCCAGAATCCGGGCCACAGGGGTGATCCGCTGGGCAGGATGGCAGGAAGCTCAATGACCTCCCATTCATCTGAGCCACCACGTTCAATTGACGACTTGATGATTTGCCCTGTCAGGTCTCGCTTGGCCCAGCGTGTCATCACAATACAGATGGCACCTCCGGGCTGTAATCTCTGACGGGGTCCAGACGTATACCATTCGTAGGTCTTGTCGTAAATAGACGGATCATTCATCGCAGCTTCCTGCTCAGAATGTGGATCGTCAATGATAAGAACGTCTGCACCTTTACCAGTTACTGCACCGCCAACACCAATAGCAAAGTACTCACCCCTCTTGTTGGTGCTCCACCTACCGGCAGCCTTTGAATCAGATGACAGCGAGACATCCTTGAAGACATCCTGATAATCTTCTGAGTTCACAAGGTTGCGGACCTTACGCCCAAAACCCACAGCAAGTTCTGCTGTGTGAGCAGTCTGGATCACTTTCTTTTCCGGGTACTTGCCCAGAAACCATGCAGGAAAAAGATGGGATGCAAACTCTGACTTTGTATGCCGTGGAGGCATATTAATAATCAGACGCTTCAGTGACCCATCAGCAATGCGGTTGAACGCATCTGACATCACCTTGTGATGCTCGCCTTCAATAAATGCTGGCCACACTACTTTTACAAAAGACAAAAAGTCAGACTTGGCAGACTGTCTTGTCTTTGCATTTTTCAGTTGATCTAAAAGATCTAGTATTTCTACTTGTTGATCTTCCGGCAACCCAGAGATCTGCTGAAATACTTTTACTGGATCAATAGTGGACAGGGACACGGTTTGTTACGCGTCTATCTGTTCTGAGGTATTGTTAGCAATCCCTTACGCCAATCTGGGTTAGCAAGCCTGTATTCTCTTTTTGGGGTACGGCTTCCTGCCCCCACATACTGACCAAGCGGATTAAATATTTCTGTTGGGTCGCCACTATAGGCACGCTCAAAAGCTTCCTGCTTGAGCCTTTCTGTTTCTCGAAGCCTTCTTCGTTCAATGGCTTCCATAATTTCTGGTCCCGCAAAAGTCTCTTTTATGGCTTCTCGTCGTTCTTTTCTGCGTAGTGCTTCTTTTGCTTTCTCGCGACGAATCAAATTTCTCCTTCTCCCGCTAATCTCGCCTCTTCGCCCAGTATCAACATTACGCATTAAATATGTAGCTGCATCTTTACCAGACTCTTCTAGTGTTGCCCTGCCAACATTTATTGCAACATCGCTAGGCACAGCGTTAAGTGCATTTGTTACCGCACTTATAAGTTCATCCCTCGTAGCACCCTGAAACTCTGGCATATCTTGCAGTTCATTTACAATGCTATTGAAATCCAAGCTTGTAGGAATGTTCTCGCCATATACTTCCTCTAGTTGCTCACGATATGTACGCAGATCTCTAACGTCTTCAGGATCATACAAACCCTCTACAGGCAACAATTCTTCAGTTGAATCTGCGCGTAATGGATGATGTGCTGGCACCTCATCCATATCAATCATGCCAGCCCTTCTTTGAATAATTTTGCTTGCAGCGAAGTCCATCTCAGTAGGCTCGTTAAGAAAATCAATTCTCCTCAAAGGACGGTCTGCCTTTGCAATAGCCGGACGCCGATCAATTTCTACATCGTACAGTCCTCTCCCCTCAACGGGCGCAATCCCCTCAAGTCCAGCGCCTTGCTCTCTCATGGAGCGTTGCTGTTGTGGGTACAAAGCCTGTAAAAACTTCTGCTCTGGGGTTAGCGATCTGATTCCCCTGCCGGCATCCAGAGATCTCTGTGTTTCTACAACCCTGTCAACCGCACCACCAAGTCGTTCTGCAAATTCTGCATCTGGCATATCTGGAAACTGCCTACGCACAGCGGCTACTGCATCCGCAGCAGTTTCAGAAGTCATAAATGCACGTTGAACAGCAAAGTCAAATGCATTTCCAGATTTTTCGTCAGAAACCCCACGCACAACACTCTGGAGAGCGCTATCCATTTGTTCTCGGGTCAGGGGCTTTGGCAGATCCTCAACCTCAAGCTTTCCGGCAGCAAACTCATCGCCTCTGCCGGTTACGGCTTCTCTGGCTGCCGCATCATCAATCGGTCTATTTCTGAGAGGCTGACCAAAAGATTCAGGCTGAACTTCGGGGACAAGGGAGGCAATACCCTCTTGCTGTGGAGGCCGTCTTGCCACGCTTGCAGCTTTTTCTGCCTCGACCGTAGCCCTCCTCTGAGCAACATCTGCAAGTTCTTCACGGGAAGAACCCGGAGATCTCCGCAACAAATCTTTAAAAATTTCTGCTGCCCGACCCGATAGTGTTCTTGAGCCAACCCTGATCTGAGAACCCGTCGCAAAGGGCAGTGCAAGGCCACCAAGCCCAAAAAGCGTGCGTACTGGATCTCGGGTGGCAAGGCCTGCCCCAGTGTCATAGAGGTCTTGGGTAAGCCCCACCAAGGGGTTGGTGCCCGCAGCGATTGAGGCAGCCACCTCCGCGCCTGTTTCCGGCTCCAGCAGCGCCATGAGGCGTGCCCGTTGACGGTAGGCTTCTGGACTCCGTGGCATTGACGCCGCCATGCGAAGAACGTCTGCCTGACGACCAGCCTGAATCCTACGAAGGATGTCTTCTTCGTTCGTGGCCATGCTTTATGGATCTAAGTGTTTCTGGAAATACAAGAAGATTTGATCAGCCTTTTCTCTATGGTGATCAGCCTCATCATACTTCTCGTTCATCATGCAAGTCTGGGCCTTCATCATAAGACCGCCATAATGCTTAAGCAAATCAGATTTTCTGAATGACGAAAGGTAGTTTGTTAATTGAGCACCTGAAGGCCAAGTCTTCTTTATCGAATATCCCATGCTCTGCTTTATCAATTACTATCCTAGATAGGTCACACCACATAGCACTGCATTTATCCAGCCCATGTTGTGTCAAGTATTCTTCTAGAATGTGATCTGCCGAAGGACCAATGTACCGCACCTTCTGGTGATTGTTTGTACGGTACAGCTTCTTAATCTTGGAACGAGATCCCCGCATGGCTGCCGTGGAGCGTGTGTAAGCTTCAACGGCCCTGTCGATGACTTCTTCCATCTCCGTGATCACGAAAGGCCTTACAGGCTCTTCTACGGCCAAGTGTCCCCCCACTTGGCATGGTAGTCCCGTGCCAACTTCATGTGATCGTGGATCCCGTGATCCTGAAAAAAGGTCTTGATCCCACGATTGTGCTGATCAATATGGCACATGCGACAAAGGGGGACCAAATGCTCACTGGTACCCCCGGCACCCCGAGATCTCATGTGGGCAGGATCGCTGGGCCCATGCTTGCCACAGGCAGCGCAGGGAAGGGTGCGAATCCACGCAGCCTTGGCACCAAACTGCTCCTCGTATTTCTTGCCCAAAAGCAAATCCCGGCCCGGAGTATATACTAGTATATAATATTATATAATAAAATAAAAAAAAATAAGTGTAATTAAGTCCTTTATATAATAGTATAAGTGTATAACACTCTTTATTATACTAGTATATTATCGATTGCCCTGAGACTTTCATTTTTGGTGCAAAAATTTTCACTGAAAATACGCGTAGTGTCTGCCAATACTAATGGGGGTGAAAGGGTTTTGTAGAATGTGCAGAATTGTGTTTATAGAAAAAACAGCAGCCATCCGGCAGAGGGCCTCCCCCTCCCCACTGGGGGTGCCGGTCCCGGCATTGTGGACCCAGCACTGAACTAGACTTGCACAATCAGACGTGCATATCAAAAGCGTGAGTGTCCGATTTGATGAAGGTGAATCACTCACTTGTCCAACGGAGACAACGATGGCAAAGAAGCACACGATGGCACTGGGACGGATGACGGGAAACGCAACCGTCACTGCTCGTCCGAACAAGGACGGCACGGTTCGTCTGACCTACAGCCGCACGGTGCCCGCCGAGGAGGCCAGAGCGTTCTGGGTCAAGCAGCGGGATCTGGAGCTGACCACCCCCCTCGCTGAAGAGGGGGCGTGACATGGAATCTCCAGACACGAGGAGTGCGGTGACGGAGTATTTGGCGGTGCGTGACGCCCTGCGTGCCCGCAAAAAGTACGAGATAGCCTGCGAGAGGCTGTACGACTTCCTGCTCGTAGATTTCCCGGAGCTGGAAGAGATGCTGAAGATCGGCAAGCGCGGCTCAAAAGTACGCCAAGAAGAGCGTAGAGAGCGTGAAGAAGGAGGTGCGGCATAAACTTTCATATCAACTGCGTCAGTGGTTGATTTCTCAGAGTGGAAGTCGTTCCACTCACTCACTGATCCATCCCCAAGGAGGAATCATGGATCTGAAGCACCTCACTCCCGAAATCATCGGGAAAGTGTCGGAGTTCGCTGGCAAGTCTCTCGACTGCATCGTCGCCTCGACGAAGTCGAAAGCTGCCGACGCATCAGCGGCTTTCACCATGCTGAGCCTGATGCGCGACCTCGTGAACACCAAGGCCGAAGAGGCCACCATCCTCAACACGTACAAGTACGGGTTGCAGGAATGTCGCGAGGCAGCAGTCGAGGCTTACGACGAGGGCACGTACGTCCTGTCCAAGCCCACAGGTAAGGCGTCGACGGACAGGAAGACCGCCGGTCAGGCTGGTGCAGCGCGTATGCTCACCTACGCCAAGCATCTGGCTCTCCTGTCGTGGGCAATCACCACCGACTACGCTCTTGCTACGGATTCCGTGGCCGAAGCCAAGTCGGGTCTGTCCACAATGGCCGACAGGTCGAGGCTGCTGCAAGACGCCTTCGACCGTGCCATGCTCGTTCCATCCAAGACCAAGGTGAAGATGGTCTCGCTGGGTGGCATGGAGTGGGATCTCGAATTCGTCGAGGGCCTGAAAGACGAGGAGAAGGCCATGATCGGCTTCACCGACTCGTCGGACACCATCAACCGGGAGCTTGGTGCGACGTACAAGCGCCTTCAGCACCAGATGGCGCTCGCGAAGCTGCGTAATCGTCACAACAGCGGCACCATGAGCCGCTGGCGCAGGGAGCTGGGCCTTCCTGAAATCTCAGGCAACGCCTAGCAGGTCGTAGATCGGGGGGAGTCGCTGGCTTCGGTCAGTGGCTCCCCCCTTTCTTGTGCTCGCGATGAGTCCCCGCCACGTTCGACCACGCAGAAACACTGCGTCGGGGCCCCTGTAAGCTTCGCCACAGTCGCGGCGGCCACCCCACCCCACCCCGCCCCGGCCCGCGTCACGCAAAGCACCGTCAACAATCGGGCAAAAATTTTTTGCCGTCTGTTTTGGTGGGTGTGTGAGGCGTTACGCAAAGCACCGTCAGAAGCCGGAGACGCCCGCCTAAGACGTTTCGTGGCCCGAGCCCTTATATCCCCCCATAAACGGGTCTGAAGTGCGTTAGAGAGCCTTCTGTGCGCTCCCTACCACATTTCTTTGGGCTATCAGTGCTCTGCCCCGAACATCTCCTCCAACCTCTGCTTCAGCTCACGCTCCACATCTTCCGGCTTCCTGTGTTCGACTGTCAGCCGTGTACTCTCCTCGAATATTCCTTCTGACTTACCTAGCAATTCGAGAGCACGTACCCGTGTGCTTGGTGGGTTGGATTCATCCATTGCTTCATCTGCCAGACGTTCAAGAATCCATTTGCCCGTGAGCTTTTTGTGGGCCTTCTTGGTTTCCTTGTTGTCTGCTTTCAGCTCCTCGACTGCACGTTGCACACGCTCGTCCTTCATCATGCGTGATGCTTCGACTGCGAGGGCGGGCTTGCTGTAGTTCTCCGCGCCGTATGCCTTCCGGTATGACTCTGAATACGTGAGTCCCTTGGCAACGAATCCGGCGAACGCCATCTGTTTCGGCGTTAGGGGTCTGTCCTTTTCCATACCACACGCTACACCTGTTTACGCCCCTTAGCAAGATGGCAAAAATTTTTTGCTGTTGTGTTTGTTTGCAGGCAAATACTAACGATAGCAAATACTAAAGACTTGACAAACTTATCACATTATACTAGATTTATATTGTGAGAAATCAGTTACGTCTCTCGCGCCGCCAGGGCGGCTATGTGTGTGGGGAGACGTGTGCCCATAAGTCACGGGCAAAAATTTTTTGCTTCTCTAGCCAAGGCCTAGACCATGACAGCCGAGCAATACTTTCAGCAACGCGAGAGTATACGGCGCAGCGTTAGCGCAGTCGTGCCCGAGTCTCTGCGGCGTGTCGATCCCATCGCATACCGCAAGGCTCTAGCTGCCGACTCCGTAGCTGCTGCCGAGCGCATCGTTCGACGGTACGCTGACCAACTCTCCATCCCTGTCGTTCAGAGCTTCCGGTCTCGCAAGCGTGACCAGATGAAGTTTCTTCGCACGACAAGCCAGTTCTCTCAGGACAACAGCGACCCACGCACGTTCGAGCATCGTGAGCCGGTGCCCACGGGCGCAGTCGAGTCCTTCAGTCCTGACGCGCACAAGCCGAAGCGCAAGACGCGCCGCCGTCCTGCCCATACCATCGCTGTCCCGACGACCGAGTACATCGGTCTCCCATTCAATGCCCGTCCGACTTCGGAGCTTGAGGGCTGACAACAGGCAAAAATTATTTGCCAAAGGAGGAAACATGGTAGACGTAGCACTCGCCTTCGCCAAAGGCGAACACGTTCACGATGTCTACAACCCGTTCGTAATTCAGATCGGGTCAACGACAGAGATCAGGCTCACGTACTCGCAGGCCATGAATCTTTTTCATCGTCTGGGAAAATGCATCCATGCGTACGAGACAACGGAGGACCCGGACCAGTACGGCACGTTCTCATGGTCTGCCTCTGCCTCGATGCGCGAAGCCCAGCTCCTTGCGTACAAGCCGAGGGCGATCATCCGGTCAGGCTATGACCACCACCACCCAGAGGCGGGCAAATAAAATTTGCCAAAGGATGCTGTGATGAGAAAGGATTGCCAACGTACGTTAGATGCGTGGATCAAAGACGAGCCCTTCGGCAAGCGAGGGGATTCGATCTGGACAGATGGAGACGGGATCTACTCGTACAGCACATGGATTGTGTGCGAGTGCTACGGGCGTCTCCCGACGTATTCGTTCAACGCGACGAAGTACAGCCAGACGACCACAACCCACCAGAACGCGATCCGCGCATACATGGAGAGCCACGGGTTCAACTTGCGGGTGTACTACCACGTACCAATGGGCACCTCCTACAAGGTGCCAGAGCTAGGGGGGTATTGAAGATGAGCACCAAGCTGAGAGATGATTTCGTGTCGATGTTCAGGGTACACTTTGCCAAGCATCCAGAGACCCATGTCCCAATTCCCCCTTCGGGGTGTGAGTTGCGTCGGATCAATGCTGACGGGTCGATCACATATGTGTCCGAAGAGGTCAGGACAGCTCGTGTCGGTGGCCGTGCGTGCAACGTCTGGCGTGACTACTACGACCAGTACGGATACAGGCACACGATACCCGAACCTGACGGGGACGTATGAAGTGCGCGGTCGCAGGATGCGAGGAGGCTGTTCACCCCGTTCGGGTGGAGTGTGGGATCTACACTTGCATTACGCATGGCAACCATGCAAAGACGCAAGGTGTCATGCTCCCGACGAACGGTAAGTGTGGGATGACTCTGCAATTAATTCCCGGAGAAGCCAGACACTTGCAGGGTCTTATGAAGAAACAGGCACAGCGCAATCGCTGGGCTGGTTAAACCAACAGCAGGCAAAAATTATTTGCCAACAAGGAGGAGTGAGATGGATCCGGATTACGCAGTCAAGTACAAGAACCCACTTTACGAAACGGAAAAGGATAAGCTTGAGCATTTCGCTATTAGGGTGAGTGCTTACAATGCCTCCGAGCAGTCGAGCGTTACCGTAGAGAAGGAGTTTCCAACACGCAGAGGCATGGCTTCGGCTCAGGAAGAGGCCCGTGTGCTGGCATCGACCCTGAAGAAGTACATGGGGATGAGTGCCGAAGAGATCTTCATTTGTAAAATCTCAACAGGGGAGGAAGCATGAGCGATGTAAACTGGAAGAGCCGGGCGAAGATCAGCTATATCAGGGACTACCCGAACGAGGTAGACATGATAGAGGTTCGCATTGAAACCGAGCTTGATCGACTAGAAAGAGATATAGAAATGCTGCAAGCATCCCACGGAAAATATCGTGAGATGATCCAGCAAGACGTGGCTCGCACAAGGATGGTGATTATGCAACATGTGGAGAGCGTCAAACGTCTTTGCTTGGAAGGGGAACAGCCCCAACTGGACCCACACCAGACAGACATGTGGCCCAGCACGATTCTCTAAGAGATGCAAGCAGATGAACGCTCCAGCTTTAATAAAAAATATTTCTGTCATTTTTTTTATTTCCGCCTGCCAGCAGCCCGAGGTCGAGCCACACATACCCGAACCCATCGTTGCAGCCCCAAGTGTCTTAGAACGCAACGTGGGGCCTCTGGTGGGCCATCTGGAAGAGGTTCGGTGGCCATGCCACGGATCTGGCTGTCTGGATTCAAGCGACATCGCCCGACTCGCAGAGCACATCTACGAACGATCCGATGTGCTTGGGCTAGAGGTGGCCATGATGGTTGGGATACTCATGGTGGAGAACCCTTGGCTCGACTCGCTCGCAGTCTCTAGCGCGGGTGCTGTCGGCCTTTATCAGGTCATGCCAATGCACCGGGGCGCATGGCTAGAGTGTGATGACGCAATAGAGACCGTGTCAGGTTCGGTCTGTCACGGTTCAGTGATCATTCACGACTTTCTACAAAGGAGAGATAGCAGACACATGGCCTTGCTCGCATACAACGGATGCAGTGGTGGGCCGTGCGAAGTGTACCCAGAAAAAGTTTCTGGATATTCAAATCAATTTCTCAATGAGGAGGAACCATGAGAGACTACCCACCTGAGTACGATCTGCTGACAGAGGCAGATGTAGAGGATGACCGCATGTGTGAGTGCGGTAGAAGTGAGAAGTACGAACAGCACGACTACTACGGCATCTATGCCGGTAGGATGTGCGATCAATGCTTCAAGGAGAAGTACAAGCAGGGTCCATATTTTGATGCCGCATATGCAGGTGAATCGCTGGAGCCAGAGGGATGGTAAAAGCAAATTGTATCGATGGCAAATGGTACAATTTGACATTGTAATAGATATGTATTATTATTATTGTCTGGGAGAATAGTATCCCAGAACCACACGGCAAAGATTTTTTGCCAACAACCATCGTCTTGTTCAAAGGAGGCAGACAATGGACTACGAAGTAACCGCGAGCATGATGGCACCCTTGGTCTACGACGGGTGCGACCCGCTAAACCCGACCGTATTCACGGGCCCTCCGGGGGTGGGGAAGAGCGAGATCGCCTACGCACAGTGCGAAGAGTACGCACGACAGCAGGGGCTCGTCCCGGTGGACACGCGGGAGCGGTACCCCGGCCCCGGTGAGTTCGGCATCACCCCAGTCAACTTCAGTGGCATGGCACCGGAAGATCTCCAGTGGCCCGTGTTTCAGGACGGCGTGTACTCGCACCGGATCTCGAACCAGTTACCCTTCGCCAGTGAGGATTGGGCAAAAAACGGTGCGACACCGGAAACTTATCGTGGTGTCGTCATCGTGGACGAGCTTGGCAAGAACCCCGACCTGATGAAGTTCCCCGCGCAGTGGGTGAACGAGAGGCAGTGGGGCAACGGCCAGTTAGTTCCTGCTGGGTTGGGATTTATTTTCACAACCAACGACTCGACGCACGGTGCCGGTGCGTTCGACATGACATCCGATCTGGTGAATCGGCTCAGGGTGTTTCGGGTGGGTAGATCCGTATCGGACTTCCTGAACTACCACAGTACGGGGGGCGGCGAGCGTCTGCATCCCCTTGTGGTCAGTTGCTGCAAGTTCTTGGGAGAAGACTTCCTGTTCACTCAGGAAAAAACTGCTCCGGGGCAGCCCTTCTCATCGCCTCGCTCTCAGGTCAAGGCGAGCAGGATTCTGGACGATGATAACTTCGATCCGCATGGGATACACAAGTACAAGCTCCACGCCACAGTGGGTACGAAAGCGGCGACCGAACTACTCGCTGCGTACTCAGCCCATCAGAACGCCGGAGACATCTGGTCTTGGATCGACAGCCCCGACACATACAAGGATGAGATCAAGACCTTGAGTGCAGACACCACCAACAATGGCAAGCTACAAATGGCTTCGATTGTTTCGATGGTGTCAAAGCGGGTGCAGAAGAACCCATCGGATTTCGGCAATGCAATGCAATTCTTCAACATCATGGGCAATGAGGAGACCACGGTGACATTCGTGTCCATCTGCGTTGATCTCGTACCGGAGGTCAGGACACAGGCAGCGTTCGTTCGCCACTACGCAGACAATCAAAACTTTTATTTCTAGCAAAAACTTTTTGCCAAAGGAGCAAAGCCATGTCACGGCTGCACGAAAACGCATTGATCGCATCATTCCATGTCGGTCAGTTCGGCATCTTCAAGACCAACACTGAGATTGCAAGGCAGGGTTCGTCTGCTCTTGGTGTGGACTCGCAGTACACACGGGCTCAGATCCGGCTGTACGACGAGTCGATTAACCGAGCGATCAGGAAGGTGGAAGCTGCTGCCCGATCCTATCTCCACAAGAAAACGTCACCATGGAGCGACCCACCTCATGCCGAGCGACTGTTGCTTGTCGATGATGTGTATGAGGTCGAGCAGAAGATGGCAGATTTCCGCATGGAGCGAGAGGACGTTGCAGATAAACTCTTGTTCAAGCGGTGGGATATCCTGCGAGAAGAGGCACGCATTGCACTAAACGATCAGTTCAGGGAAGAGTTCTTTCCAGATGTATCGGTGGTGCGTCAAAGATTTAAGTGGGAGTTGAAGATCACGCCGATCTATGACATCCGTAACATCAGAAACAACGTGCATATCAAGGCGCACGAAGAGCTTCAGGAGAGAGCTATTCAGAACAAGGAAGCTCTTCACAGAGCAAAGACAGCCAACCTTGTAGCCGATCTCATGGACGGCGTTACGTCCCTGACTAACGGCGTCATCAGCGGCATCGACTCGTACCAGTACAACGAAAAGGACGGCAAGAAGGACAACTCGCTCCCCAAAAGGCCGAGCTGGGACAATCTCATTGCGGGTGCCGAGCGCATTGAGAAGTGGGCACCTTCATTCGACAACGAGAACATGACCAAGACTGCAACACAGGTCAGAGATCTTGTCGATCACATTCGTGCAATCGCTGACGGGGATTTGTCCAAGGCTCGCAAGGTTCTTTCGGGCGAGGACGACTCCATGCGTCAGGATGTAAGAAAAAGACTGAGTGAGATTAATCGTACAGCATCGCAGGTGACGGGTGCCTTTGACGAGTTCATGTCCTAATGGAGACAGCTATGGATACCGAAGCGAAAGAAGAAATCCAGAGAGTGAAGAAGCAGCGGTCCAAGCTGTTCATGTTTGCTCCGGGTACGTACATGATGGGTGGCGATATGCCAATCGAGGCAAGCACAGACATCGACACTTACGCTACTGACGGAGAAAAGATATTTGTCAATGTAGCTTTTTCTAAAACCATGACGGACAAAGAGGTGCGTGGTGTATTGATCCATGAGATCAAGCACAAGGCTCATGCCCACCATCTTCGCAGGCCTGATTGGTGCCCGCACTTGCTCTGGAATATTGCGTGTGACTACAGCATTAACGGCGACATCAAGCAGTCACAGAATTATGGCAAAGATTTTTTGCTGCCCGACGACGGGTTGGTTCATAAGCAACACTCATTTAGTGGGTGGTCTTGTGAGCGTATCGCCAGACATCTGAAGGACAACGACCCTGCGTTTGCTGACGAGGATGATCAGGGCAAGCCCCAGAGCGGTGACGGTGACCCCGGTGGCGACGACGGCGAAGAGAAAGACAGCAGCCAGAATCCCAACAGCAAGTCATCGTCAGGTGGCGGGGAGCAGAGCAGTCAAGACCAGAACAAAATGCCGAAGCCGTTCGGTGAGGTTCTGGATGCCCCGGTCAAAAGCGACGGTGACGCTGAGAAAATACGGGAAGCGTACCAGAAGATCCAAGAGGATCTTGCCGAGGCAGAGATCGTTGAGAAAGCGATGGGGCGTGGGGCAGGAACAAGCTTGACCGGCATGGCACTCAAGGATCTTACCAAGCCCTGTCCAACCAGAGTTATCCGCCCATTCCTACAAAAATCTTTTGAGCGCAAGCGCAGTTGGCGGCGTCCGAACAAAAGGTTCTCACGCAACGGGAATTATTTTCCCGGCAAGTCACGGGTTAATGGCGAACTGGTCTGCTGCATTGATTCGTCCGGGTCCGTTGGGTGGAGTGAGTTTCAGAAGTTTCAGTCAGTCATCGTCAACTCTGCACTCGACTTGGGCGTAACCAAGGTGAAGGTTGCCTTCGTGGACAGCGACATCCACATGAACCCAGACACAGGAAAGCCTTGGTTTGAGTTTCAGCTTTCCCGCTCGTCTAGCAAGTCATTCAAGATGGATATCTATGGCGGCGGCGGTACGACCTTCGATCCTATCTTTGACTACATCGAAGAAAACAATGAGCAAGTCAGAGCTTTGATCTACATGACTGACGGTTTTGGTAACTGCAACATCTCGCCGCCCCCGTACCCTGTTCTGTGGCTGACGACTCATCAGGCTCCGTGGTTCAAGAATGGTGAGTTCGGTCAGGTCGAGGTGCTATCGTGATGCTATCCGATGAAGAGACCAAGCTTGTAGTCACGCTCCTGCGCCGGTTCGTGAAAGAAAAGCACAACAAACTGCGAAGGCTCAGGCCGCTAGATGGTCAGCCCCCCGACGTAGTGAAGCATATAAAAAAGAAGCACACCATCAGTATTAATTTCGCTCACAAAATCATCAAAAAACTGGAGGGAGTATGAAGCTGCCGATGTTGTTCCGAGCACTGTCTTCACTGGAAGACTTGCAACATCACGGAGATCTCATCCTTGAGAACGGCATGGCTTCCGTGAACTGGAAGCAGTTCGAGGAAGACCTACACGAAGCATCTACCGTCATCAACGAAATAGATGAGCACGTAATGTTTTTCGTCGATGAGATGAATAATCTCAGGCACGCGCTCTCCATGCTGGTAGCACATCAGGATGTCTGGCCCCTGATTTACAGGGACACTAGAGATGCCCTATCATCAGCGCACCGAACTCTTCACAATAGTCCATTGCTCAATGCACAGGAGGAACAATGAGAACGAGAGAAGCAGCCGAAAAGAAAGCAGACGCCATTCAACGAGCGGAAGAGATGGGCCACACGACCATGCTCCTGAATAAATCAGGCGCAATTGAATTATGGGTCTGCAAGGTGTGCGGCGGGGCGATGGATATCTGGGACAACCCCGCTCAGGTTAACGGCGCACTACCCCATGAGGTGTGCCCCGGAGAGCAGTAACAAAAACCCCTCCCCCGGTCACGGTCGGGGGAGGGGTTTCCGTAATCACCACAGCAACGCAAAGGAGGAAGCGTGTTGGGCTTGATTAAAAATAGTGACTCAGGGCTTTTTGTCAATCAAAGTCCCAATCAAAGTCATCATCTTCAATCGACCAATCGTTCCACCGGCCAGTTGGCTTGTCGAAGTTCAGCTTGCATGAGCCGTTCCGGCCAAGCCAAGACCACCGGACCTTCCAGATGTGCGCTTCGGGCGGCTCCTCGTCTTGTGGGTGCCGCCAAGCGGTAAGGCCGATGTCAGCCTTGGCGAACCATGCCGCTGACCCTGCGATGTCGTGGCCCGTGACGACCGTCTTCCTGTCAGATCTCCTGTCGGGCGAGACCTTTGTTGGGTGTGCAACAAAGAACACATGAGCATCGTGTTCCTTCGCCCATAGCTGAACCTTTGTCAGAATCTGAGAGATAGCATCAGTCTCTCTCATGTTCTGAGATATGGTCAAGTAATTGTATGGATCAATCACAAGAACACGGCAACCCATACGCATCACTGCCGTGCTCGCGATGTTCAGGATTGATTCGATGTCAGACGGACCGTCTCTCCTGTAGTCCATGAACAAGAAATGATCATCAATGAATTGAGCAGCGTAGTCACGTTCTGCCGGTGTCATCTTTTCCTGATGGCCATCAAAGAACGGCTTGCCCACGATCTTCTGGGCAAGTTGTGCCATGTGTAGCTCTGGTGGTTTCTCGAAAGAACAATACACGGTTTTCCAATCGTACCGCAGCGCGAAGTTCAGGCACATCTGATCGACCAGATCAGACTTGCCGCAGCTTGGGAAGCCCGTAACGACCGTAAGCATCCCGGTTGGTATCTGGATCAGCTTGTCGAGACTCTCAATGCCAGTGCTCGCGCCCTTGGCTTGACCGTTCTCGTATAGGTCCACGAACTGTCCGTGGAAGGCATCTGCATTGTGCAGTCCTACCTCTGGCAGTGGTTGTGCCTTGAAGTAGGCAGACAGCAAATATTTTTTGCCTTCTTTTTTTATTGCTTCTCCCGCATCCTTGTGACCATTGAGATTAATAGACCATGCCTTTGATCTACCAATCCTACGCACTAACTCTTCTGCCAGTGCGCTCCCCGGCTCGTCATTGTCTGTATTCAGTATGACGCGGTCTGCCGAATCCAGTACGGACTTTGCTGCCCACACATACTGGAACTTGTTGTCGTCTGCCGGATCAATCTTGCCGTCCTTCACCTTGGGTGGGGCACCGTTGGGGATAGACACCACAGTCACATCGTCTGGCAGATCTGCTGACATCCACGCCAGTGCATCAACCTCGCCTTCACAAATCAAGATTGAATTACCGGGGACGTAGCTCTCAATGTTGAAAAACTCTGCGCACTTACCCTGCTGACTAAACTTCTTCCCTTCAATTGATCTCCACTTAACTGATACGACCTCACCATCTTTCTTGTACGGAAACCCAACCGCATCAACCCTCTCTCCTGCAAAACTGTATGTGCCGAGGATTGTGCGATCTTTTACAACTTGCTCATCAAGACCACGGTCGATCATGTACTGCAATGCCGCATTATTCTCCTGTTGTGTGTTAACAATTACAGGTTCAACAGGTATTGTTGGCATTGGTGGTAGCGGTTTGGTGCCGGATGTCCTGTGCATTATGCCACCACTGGCACCGCAGTGATGGCAGTTGTACCTGAAGCCAAGATTGTCTACGGACACGGACAGCGGCTTGTCGTTCTTGTTGCTTCTCCTGTCTGCCTGACACTCAGGGCACCTGATCTTGTGCTGCCCCGGTCTCAGGGTTGAGCAAGCATCACTTATCGCCTGACTCACCACCTTGGTCTCCTGCATCGCACTCCTCCTTTAAAAATGCGTGTAGGGTTTCAATGATGTCGTTGCTTCTGTCCAGTGGACCGCAGCAAACGACCGCTCTGGGGTTTTCTTTATCCAATCCCCATATAATATGCTTTCCTTTTACTTGCCTATCGTTTTTGTAAATGCTGTCTTGTAATAGATCCAGTATCAAACTTTCATCTAAGTCTGGTCTTCTTGTTTGATAGTAAATCTTCATTGCAATAAAGACATCATCTTGGAAAAGATGATGTCTTGTGGGAAGAGTTTCTTTTACTTGTTTAGAATACTTAAGTGCTTTTGAACTCTTAATAACACGGATTTTACCCTTGATACTAACAACCTTACGCGAGTTAGCCTTGCTGTATGGCTGGCCAAGAATAGTAAACAAACTCAATGCTTCGTCAATGGGCTTGCGTTCGTTTTTCTTTGGCATTATCCTTGGCTCCCTTATGGCGACAGGACCGCCGAACTTAGCCACAAATCCCACTAGCCACAACAACCGAAGGAGGATGGATGGACAGTGGACCCTCGTTCCGGGTCATACGAGACGCCGGGACGCCACCATCGTCAGGGGGTCGCCCGAAAAGATGGGCGTGGATCCCGCTAGACGACTTAGCATTGCAAGATGCTATAGAAGTAAGACTTGACGATACAGAAATGCAAGACAGTTATTCATCGATTACGTCTTGGGTTTATCGTCAAAGCAGGATGTTGGGCAAAAAGTTTTCTCTTCGTAAAACAGACACTGGCTACAAAATCTGGAGGACGCAGTAATGTATGAGATTATGAGTGACGTACCGATGCCCGTTAACAAGACGGCACCAGAAGTGTACCCGTTCGATCAGCTTGCTCCGGGGCAGTGCTTCATGGTTCCCTGCTCGAAGGAGACTGATGAGGGGCGTAAGGCAGAGCGTTCTATCCGTGCGAAGTCTTCACGGCTGAATCGCATTGAGCCCAACGTGTCGAACGGTGTCCGTTTCTCCGTTCGTCGTGTCGATGTGAACACCATCGGTTGTTGGCGGGTGTCGTAACCATGCCAATCACGAATCAATTCGGTGCTCCTGAGCAGTTTGTCAGGGCGTTGCAGAATGACAGTTACTCTAAGGGTGACGCAGACTTCAGTGCTACCGGATTGCTTCGTCCACCGCAGATGGCCCGACTAGAAAGAGAACACGAAGATAAACTTTCGACAGATGTGTCGGATATGATCTTCGCTCTTCTAGGGACTGGCGTACACTCCTTGCTAGAGGGGTGTGCGCCAGAGGGCTCTCTGGTAGAAAAGCGTTGGTTCGCTGACATGAACGGCTACACCGTTTCAGGTGCAATCGACCTGTACAAAGACGGTCATGTCATGGACTACAAGGTCACGGGTACTTACAGCACACAGGTTGTTAAACCTGAGTGGGAGCAGCAATTAAACATCTACGCTTGGCTGCTCAGGCAGAACGATATGCCAATCAAGTCTCTGACTATTTGTGCGATCTGCCGGGATTGGTCACAGACACAGGTCAAGAGGAGAAAGAACTATCCTCAGTCGCCTATCGTGACTATCGACATACCGATCTGGCTTCCAGAAGCGGCAGAGCAGTTTGTACAGGAGCGCATTGACTACCACACATCTGACCATGTGCCTGATTGCACAGACGAGGAGCGATGGGCGAGGACAAACGGACAGTACATCAGATGCGAAAACTATTGTTCGGTAGCGGACTTTTGTCCACAACACAACAAGGAGGAAGCATGAGCAATGCACAAAAGCTGACAGTACAGAAGTTCAAGCGGTTAATCACCAAGCCACCGGCAACTCCAGTACTGTTGACTATTACGCCAGAAGTGGCATATGAGGCTCTTACTTACAACGAAAAGACTCTGCAACGGCCTGTATCTTTCCCGACAGTAAAGAACTATGCAGAGCAGATGTCGAACATGATGTGGAGAACTGCCGCCACACCCATTGCTTTTGATACAAGTGGTGGTGTACAGAACGGGCAGCACAGACTCCATGCGATTGTTGAATCTGGACGAAGCATCGATATGTGGTGTTTCTTCGGCATGGACTCGTCATTGTTTCACGTCTATGATGCTGGTAAAAAACGTACAGCGGGAGATATTTTTTCCATCAACGGCGTTTCGAGTCCGAATCAGGTGTCGTCTATAACCAAGTCGATTTACAGATTTCTGCACTGGACGAACCAAGATCATTGGTCGATGGATAAAAAGATCCGCAAGCTACAAATGAAGCTCCCTGCGGATGCGTACAGCTACTACGGCATACTTGGTGGAGAACAGGCCCTGCGGCCAAGTTTGGCGCTCTACTACAAGGCAAGTTCTGAAAGCATCAGCAATCCCGGCCCCATCGGAGCACTGCACTTCCTTTGCTCTGAGATCGATTACGACATGGCCAAGGAATTCTTTGATCGTCTTTGTACCGGGGCAAATCTTGGCCCCCGGTCACCCGTCAAGAAGCTGAGAGACCACTACCTCAGAGGCCATGGGTCAATCATGCCAATGACTACATTCGGGCTCACGGCTCGTTGTTGGAACGCTTGCCGTTCCAAGCGTCGAAGCTTCAGTCTCTCCCCGGTTAACAAGTGGGCTGATCTGCCCAAGCTCGTCTAGGAGGAAGAATGAGCAAGAGCACAGCAGCAGGAATCTGGAAAACGTTATCCAAGCTGAACGTGGACGAGCATACGGAGGACAGAAATGGCCTCTCGTATCTGTCGTGGGCTTGGGCATGGGGTATTATGATGGAGCATTACCCGGATATGACAGTGACTTGGCATGGGGATGGCACTCATGTCGATCACATTGTCTATCCGGGGGGAACGGCGTCGGTCGCCTGTACGGTCTCCATCGGGTCAGTCAGGCAGCATATGTGGCTTCCCGTGATGGATTACAGGCACAAGGCAATTGCGAATCCTGATGCCCGTGCGATCAGTGACGCAAAGATGCGGTGCATGGTGAAGTGCTTCGCTCTCTTTGGTCTTGGTCATTACATCTATTCTGGTGAGGACTTGCCATCTCCAGAAAAGCCACAAGCTGCACCATCTCAGGCTAAAAATAAATCTGCACCAAAGAAAAAGGCTGCCCCGGTACAGCGTGACAGCAACCACGAGTTTGCGTATGGGGAGGAACTGATCAAGTCGATCAAGGCCACAGCCAACAAGCTGAACGAATCGGGATGGGAGCCAGAGCCAGACTTCAAGAAGAGGATCAAAGCTGCCCTGTCGAGGGGTGAGGTTGACACCCTACTAGAAGTGAAGGCAGAACTAGAAGCATTTTTACCGGCAGCAGAACAACTTTCCACACCTTTCTAAGAGAACCATGAACAAAGATTACGGACCTCGCGAGCAGTTTGGACTATTCAACAACGACTACAAGAAGGGACCAAGGCATCCCGACAAGACGGGCACGTTCCGTATGTCGAGGGAGTTCCTGAAGGCCCTTGTGAGCATGGTCAAGGCGGGACATGAGCCAGAGCTTCGGCTTGCGGCGTGGGTAAACGAGAATGTCCCCGGAAAGAAAGACAACATTCGGGTGTTTCTGTCCATCAAGAACTACGACAAGGTTCTTGGCGGGGGGCAAGAGGATATGCGCTCCTACGACGAGAAGGCGGGCGCAGCAGAGGCGCAGGCATCTTTAGATGATGGAGATGATATGCCGTGGTAAACGACAAGCAGTTCTTGCTGAGACTGCCGGAAGAGATGCGTTCAGCAGTGGCAGAGGCTGCACAAAACTCTGGCTGTACACAAAGCCAATGGATTAGATTGGCAATACAGGCACAACTGGATGGCCCTGAAGAATACGATGGCCAAAGTGCAGAAATGCCTGACACGCCAGAAGCTGCAAGGAGAATTAAAAACGCTTGGTGGTTATAATGAATGACATAGACAAAGTCTTTCCAACATTGCAGCCATTCTCACCAGACAGTAAAGGGCAGAGCGGATACGCAGCCATGATCGGATGCGTGTTCATGCACTTTCTTGGGGGTGATGCTATGCCACCGAAGCGAGGGTGGGATCACTGGAAAGAGTTTTATTACTTGGAGTCTGACAAAGCAGGACTTACGGCAGCAGAAGCATCCAAGTTCCTGAATCAGGCTTGCTTGATTCTATGTGCAATGGGGGTCATTGACCCACCAGAAGAGCTTGATTCAAACGGAACCATTCACTAGGAGGAAGAATGAGTGCGACAGCGGCGTTGTTTGTCGGAATGATCCTTGGCTCACTGATGGGGGCACTGTCAGTTTCACTGGCAGTAATCGCTAGGCGCAGTGAGGAGGATTACTTCTTGGTCAAGATGAACAAAGAGCAAGCAAACCACTGGAACACTATCTCAGAGCAGACACGATCACAGCCGTAGCCAATACGGCGGGTAGAGACTGAGAGAGGCGCTTGGGGAGCGAGGGGTTAGCCTTCGCCTTCCAAGCGTCTCTTTCGTTTCTGAGCCCCTCTGAGACGGCCTCTGAGGCCTGAATCTGCATTGATTGGGTTTCGATTAGAGAGTCGGCCATGGCAACTCTTTGCCACAGAAATGAACGCTCCTCTTTCAATGCATCGATTTCTGTATTCATGGCTACGACAACAGAATCGTGGGACGCACGCAATAGTTCCAGCTCTCTGGCAATAATCTCATTGCCTGCACGCCGGAGACTATCTACGAGTTCCTCTGACCTCCTATCGTAGACGGAACTGGCACGAACCGCAGCACTCCTAGCATCCACAATGACCGTGTTGAGGCTATCGCTGCGAGATCTCAGACTATCTACTATGGCCACATAACGATCACGTACTGCGTCCAGCCTTTCATTGGCCTGAGCCAACTGTGTTTCTGCGTCGGTGGTGCGCTTTTGCAAAGCAAGCAACTCACCTGCTGGCACATAAAAAATATTCTTTATAGAAATTATAATGACAAAAAACACAAATCCTGCTATAAAATAATTTTTGAACACAATTTTAAATCTCAACTTTAAATCTGTATGCGGGGGTTCGTGCAGTTACGCCAGCGATTGTCTTTCTGTAGACCCTTGTGCTTTCAACGTCACCGGACTCGATCATGGAGCGGAGCATGAGGTTGATGATGCGAGCCGACATACCCGTCAATTCGACAAGCTCCCTGCTTGTGAAGGAATACGGGTCATCGTCAGGCTTCATCTCTTTTCTTTCTGCGATGGACCTAGAGATCTGCTCTAGGATCTCTGCCTCAGTCATTATTTGATCTCCATTTGTGTTGGCCGATCAGGCATATATAGGATGGGCTCTATCGTGTACTTGCCTTCCGTGATCGGGACGCAGACCAGACCAACATCGGCAACGCTTTCGGCTACGCGATGCACATACTCGGTAGCCAACTGCCACGCCGGTAAAGCTACTGCGCGAGTTTTTATTTTATGTATCTGACCGCTGTCTGCGAACTGATGAAAGTGGCTTCGGATCGCCAGATCAGGTGGGGTCAGGCCGTCCATCATGTAGTTGAAACAGATGTCCTGAGCGAACCACCGCATATACGGGCCTTTCGTGTGCGCCCTGCGGCCCATGCGCCCGTGGTGCTTCACATCGAAGTCCACGCCCCCGATGGTAACCTTGCGCCAGTATGAGGACATCTGGCCAGTGTCAGGGTCTCCCATGACAGGCCATCCCTGAGACTTCAGGGCGCGAGCTATGCCTTCCTCTGTATTGCCCGACTCTCCGACATGAGCGGCTGTGCCGCGAATGATGTGAATCGATTCAGGTTTTAGTGCAAGCGGGACACGCATAGACTCCAGAAAGCAAGTGATGTGGATTCCCGTGAGCCTGCTTGCAATCTGAGAAGTTCTGTGGTGGTCGCCATCAATGGCGTCACCGTTCACTACGATGTGAAGCTTGGTGTTTCGGCCCCGCAGCTTTTTAACGCGCTTCCATGCGTCGAGCCAGTTGCTCCAAAGCCATTCCTGAGACTTGTTCGGCTTGTACCACCCGCCGTCATCTAGCTCTAGACCCTCCTCTGGACACAACCCCACGGTAGAACCGCAGTGAGTGTCGCCAAGAAATACTACCAGATGATCATGGTTCTTCTTCATCATCGTCTTCTTCAATGAAGACAAGTGCCTCGCATGTCATGCAACGCCCGTCGTTGCCGACATCGCTCCCGCACCAAGGACACTCCATGTAGAGAGCTTCCATGTCCCAATTGCACATCCAACAAAAGCGGCTTCCTTCTGTATCAGAAGCGCACCGGGGGCACCGTGTCATGGTTAATCAGATGGGTTGTTTCTAAAAACTTTTTCAAAACCAGAGATGCCAAACGAGCCTAGCGTTACAATAACAAAAGAGTTGTATACAAACTCTTGAATCTCAAGCCCATATCCGAAGAGGCCGGTTCCAATGTCAATGATACCCGTTGCAATCATCATTGCAAAGGATAAAAAACCGATAATAGTTTTTTCATTCCAGCTATTATCGTCTCGAAAGATAGACCAGAGTTCTTTCATTCTTCTTCTGGGTCGGAGATAACGAGAAGGTGTACGTCCTCGCCTCTGAGAGATTCCATGTATTTCTTGTGAGCCTTCTTGGAACTCCACACGGCGAGCTTTCCATCCTCAGTCTCTCCGCGAGAGGTGCCGGGAGCGATACAGCCCTCTAGCTGCTTCGCGTAATTGGCACCGTGTACCAAGATTCTGCTCCTGTTTGGTACAACGACCTCAAAGGTCTCGTAGTTCCCGCGATGGTACCAATCCCGCTTACAAAGATATTCACCTGCTGGAATTATTTTGTCTGCGTTTTCGATACTCCACATCTCAAGGCCGTCTTCGTTGTAAAGCTTACCCCAGACGGCATCGCCCTTCTTTTTTTCGCGCTTCAGAGACCATTTAATCATCTCTTTCTCCACTGATCATGCCCCATAGTCTCTTGTTTTTCTTGACGTTGGCCACGATTTCGACAGAAAGACCCGCTATCCTTGCTCTTTCTCGCATGAGCCTGTTGTACTCAGATCTTTTTTCTGTGTCGTCGTAGAAATCAGACGCCAGAACCTCGGCCATGCGTCTGTTGATGGCCTGAATCTGATTCTTGTAGGCGTTGATCGTTGCCCTGTACGCAAACAGCGTTCTGTTGGCGTCAGTGGCTTCGTATGCGTTACGAAGATATTCGTCTCGGTTGCCCGCCTCTTCCTTGGCAGAATTCAGATCCCTGATGGCAGTGTTTAGCTGCCTGTCTAGCTCGTAGAACTCGTTCAGGACTCCCTGCCTTCTCCTCGGGTCCGTCAGGAGGCTGGCCATGACCGGCATACGGGTTACACCGTCGCCTCCCAGTGCGGCCTCAAGGCGCATGAAGTCTGCCCTGCTGCCCACCGGGGAGCGAACGTCGATCAGCTTGTCTGCTACATCGTAGAACGGTAGCTGCTGATTACGCATGAGAGCGTCAGTCATAGTGATGCCATACAGACCCATCGTACCGAAGTACTTTGTCAGCAGATACTCCATGACCATGGGCGACGAGAGGCTGTAGTCTCCCGGAAGCAATCTGGACGCAGCGCCAAGCCCGCTTTTTTCTGCTGCACGCGCAATTAATCTTGCTGTGTCGCTGGTTCCAGTTGTGTACTGGTATCGTGGGGAAAGCTGACGAGTCAGTTCCGGTACGATCTCGCCCTTGAAGAAGGCGTCCTTGTTCAACCAGAGGTCAAAGAACGGGGCAACAACCTGTGGGCTACCCAAGCTCAGGGTTCGCTGCACTGCATCTGCTGTCCCGGCCACGGCATCCTTGGCATCGTACTGCTCTAGGAAGATGCTTTCTGCAATGGTCTGTGGGATTGTTTTTGTGATCAGCCCGACTTCAAAGGGCACCGGCAGTCTCAGCCATACGTGCTTCGACCACGGGATCAGGTAGTTCTCTCTGCGAAGACGTTCGTCCAGCCCTGCGTATTCCTCGTCCTCATCGTTCATACGCATGAACAATTCATACATACCACTGAGGCCAGCGAGGGCCATGAGGCCAAAGATGTAAGCCTCTTTTTGTTTCTGGAGCATGGGCTTTGCGGCGTACTCAGATTCGGTTACGCCAAAACGCTGCGCCCCCGGCCTCCTTACGCCTGTGTCCCTGCCCTTAATTTTCCTGAATCGATCAAAAGGTCTTAGTGCCCTGTACGTGACATCAAGACCCTGCAAGCGACCGCTCGCAAACGGAATCGTGGCGAGAATAACTCTGGAAACATTGCTGGTTCCACGCTTGCCGTAATTCAGAACATCAATAGCCTGTTCAATTGCTGCTTGGTGGCTACCAGTTTTAGCCAAGACACGCTCGTAAACAGCCATGCGTGTGGCAGCTTCAGCGTTGTCCGTAATCCTGCCAAGAGCGTTCCATGTGGCCTTCACCGCATTGAACGGATTCACAAGGTCTCTGCCGCGAAGACCCATGTCATCCAAGGTCTCTCTGCCCTTGTCTACGTTGACCTTAGACCTGTAGTAATCTGGGTCGGACGTAACCATATCGATGGGCTGTCTTACTCCTAAACGCGCAGCCTGTCGGCTTGTAGCAGGGTCGAAAGCTTTTGATATGGCAGAGAAAAAGATGCCGGGGTCACCGAGAGTGATGGAGGCAGACAGGGAGTCACGGAACAGGTTCCTGATCGGGAACGCTGGCATCCTTGTGACAGTTTCTCTGAGAAGCTGAGATGTGCCGAACGTGGCATCTGATGCGAACTTGGCCACCCCTTCCGGCAGGAAGTTGCCGAAGAAATCCTGAACAGTCTTTACTGGATTGATCTGTGCCGTCATTACAGCCCTGACAACTCGCGACAGGTCTGTCTGAGCATCTTCGTCCGAAATCTTGACGATTCTTCTTTGTCCGTCTTCCTTGAAGACCAGATACTGACCCTGTAGACGGCCTTGCTTCTCTAGCTCTGCTGCATTTCTTGGCAGACTTGCTGCTTCATCTGCCAATTTCATGGATACGAGGTCGTCTGCCGTCTTCTTGGCAAGAACATTCTGAATAGACTGAGCCACAAGGCTCTGCATATTGCTATTCAGGTTTGCAATAAGCTCATGTGCGTTGACCTGAGAGCCACCCGTGAGTGTCGGATCAAGAACTGAAAGACCACTAAGGGCTCTTGAGTTCAGGACCGGAGATATTGGGTTATTAGCCTCGTCTGTATCGGTCATCAGCCCTTCATAGAAGGGCACGTACTCAAGATTAATCAGCGTCTCATAATCTTTCTGGGACAACAGGTCTGTATCTCTTGCAAGGGTCAGGTACCCCCTGTTCATAGCTTGGTACAGATCCCAGAACTTTACGATATGAGCATTATTTTCATCTGCTTCTACAGATTGAATAATGTCATCGATAAACTGAGAGTCACCAAAGTTGGTAGAAACAGTCTTACCGTCTTTGTCTGTAACCTTGACCTGCTTAGACGCATCAAGCGCCTTTTGTGTTCTATCTCTTTCGTCTCTCAGTCCTTCGAGGGATGCATCGCTAACGCCGGTTGCCCTATAACTGTCAATGGCCTGTTGCTGAGACTCAAGTAACCCTTCCAGAGATCTGATTCTCTTGGATATTCCGTACAGGTATGCTGCTTTCTGGTCTGCGTCTGTGTTTACGAGACGAATGAGTTCTTTGAACCCACCAACGTATCGCCCAAGCTTCTCGTCGTAGTACGGCGTCGATCCAAACTGGCCGTCCAAGTACGCCATCGGGCCGATACCGAACATTCCTGAAGAGAAGGCCCTAGCGTTGTCCCGCAGAGTGGCAAGAAATGCGAGAGCAGAGCCCCTTTCCCTCTCCATGAGAGGGCCCGCCTCACTGTTCCCCGCTAGAAACTGATCCAGAATTTGTAGCGGCACGGAACGATCCAATAGCATTTCCCGTGTCTTGTGAGAAGACAGGGCTTCCAGCAGCTTGCCTTTACGTTCAAAAAATGATTGGTCGGATCTGACGTATTGCTCTCCGGGCAGTTCTTTTTCGGTCGGCGTGATCCTTCTTCTCTCCGCATCTTCGACAAGACGCTTGGTGCGAGAAGAAATTCTGTGTTGCTGTAGAAAAATACCTTTGAGGGCAGGCGGCATCTTGTACGGATCTCTGCCATCGAGGGCCTTCATGCCCTCATCGGCTGCGGCCCTGTTCGCCTCGCCCTGTCCACCGCTTACAAGAAGGTCTTTCTGTGGACCCAGTACAGATCTGTTTGTGGGCGCATCGTCTCTGAACGCGGCGATCTGCTGATTGCGTAACTGTACAGCCTGAGACAGGTCTAGGTCGGGGGGTGCCTGATCAAGCATTTGTTCTCGCTGATCAAGAACTTCGTCCAAAACCTTTTTGATCTTCTCGTCTGCCTCTCTGATAAGACTCTCGGACTGCCCTTTTATACCTTTTTCTTTGTAGAGCTTACGCAGTTCGTTGAGCTGGTCTCCGGTCGCAAAGCGAAGATATTCTGAATTCTCGACGAAATTTTTATCGACAGGCGGGCGTCCACGATCCACAACTGCACCGCTGTTGATCTGGTCAAAAATCCTGAACACATCAATGATGTCTGGCTCGCTTAATACTGCACCAGAGAGACTCCTGTAAATGTCTCTCACAAGCTTTACAGGCGCGGCTATCTGCGGCTTTTTGATTACGCCAGAGGATGCGTCCTTAAGGACCATTGCTGCCGCAATATTGTCCAGAGTTGCCTCCGAAAGACCGCGACCCTCGTACTCTGCTTCCGCAAGGACGCGGTACGTGGGGCTGTCGAGGCCATATGTCTCTGTGCCCTCGGGAACCTTGGCCCTCTTCGCATAATTCGACAGCAGCTTCAGGTCGCCGTCTTTCAGGTACCGGCTTGCGATAAGACTAAGGCCAGCCTCGTTGGCAGCTTCATCGATAATGGCTTCTAACGATTTCTTATCCTTGCTGGCGGATTCAAAAGAATCAAAATCCCCCTCAAAAATTATCCGTGGGTCCAACCTAGACAGGTTGAGAATGAATCGCCCTGTCTCGTTGTTGTATATTGCATCTTTGTCAAGGATGCTTGGATTAGAGATCAAAAAAACATCACTTAACACAGATGCCCAATCATCAATACTTGAAACAAGCTCAAGTTCAACTTGGCCACTAAGACCAAGATTCCTTATTGCATTCTCAAATTGATCCTTGATCCTTTTAACTGCATTTTGAACGGTATCGTAGTGCTGTTGTTTCTGTAGCTGCAAACTATTAGTTACATCTACAGGAATAGCCTGTGCATATCTCAGTGCTAGTTGTAGTTGTTCTTGAATATCTTTGCCAAGATTACCGTTGTTTTCATTTAGAGACTCAGTGATCAGGCTAATGTTGCCTTGGACGACAGAGTTAATGAATTCGCGGTCAACCTCTTGCTGAGATTGCGGCGTCAGGTCTCTGACAACACCGTATGCCGCAATTTCTTCCCAGTATTTGTCAATAAAATCTTTGTTGTTGTCGAATATATTGTCTGGGTTTCGCTGGTTGTGGGCACTGCGAAGGATCGTGATCAGATCGTCTCGACCTTCCAATGCCTCTCTGGTCTTGGCCTCATCAATAACAGGGCCGACAGAGAATCCCTCTTCGTCAATCTCCCCCCTTTCCAGAAGCTGTAGCTCAGAAACAGCAGGACGAACATTTTCTCCATCGAACTCAATGAAGCCAGCCTCTGCCAAGCGCGTAAAGGCTTCCTCTACGCGCCCTTTGTCACCGCCCCACTCAGCCTGATCCATGTTACGCATAGCTCGCATAACGTCGGCTAGGTTTGTATTGCCTTCGGGCACAGCCGCCAAGATCTCACGGTACAGCGGATCGTTGTCTTGGATCTCTTCGGTGATGGGATCATACCCATCCATGAAATCCGACAGATACGCAGTCTGATATGCGTCGAGAGCGCCACGGCTATGGAACACGCCCCTGCGGACAAACCCATAGTTCGGTGTCATCTCTGCAAGACGGGCGTACACCAACCACTTCTGCCCAGTGCTCGCGTCTTTCCAGCTACGGGCACCCGTAAGGCTCTGTACCAGCTTCTTGAAAGCAGGGCTTTCTACACCAAGGGCAGCATCACCCGCACGGATCTTTTCGTCGCGGAGCTTTAAATTTTTTGCAGCAAGAATATCTACGATGTCTGCTTGTGTCGGCGTTCTTTTGGCATTAAGGAAGGTCTCGATTGCCGTCGCGAGTCTTTTGTTCGACGCATTGCCACCCGCATTGACCATTGGGGTGTTAGCATCTGTCAGCGTAGCTGAGAGTGATGCCATCGCCCTTGCGGCCATGCCATTACTAACAGACTCATCAATTCTATTTTTGGGATCCAAGGCCGAAATTCTTAGAATATCAATCGGGTCGAACGCTCGCTCGGCTTCAGCCAAGCGGTAATCATTCCCGATAGCCTGCAACACCTCTGTCGGTTGATCGGCCCGCGCCACACGTTCCAGCGCAATCCTACGTCCTTGAATGGCTTGGGCTCGGTCACGAATCCTTGCGACCATGCTTTTAAGCCATCTTGTGTACTGTTCAGTACTAAGTCCTACTCTTCCTGCCGCCTCTGCAATTTCTTCTGGGGTGCGTTGTTGTGTCAGGAACCTATTGAGATTTTCCGTCCTGATTACGTCTTGCGCCAACCTTTTTGTTCTTTGTGCAAGATTTGCGCGATTTCTAATTGCACTTCTTTCTGCACTTTGCCCTTCTGTTGCCTGTGTAGCATCAAGCATGGCAATGTCATTTGCCGCTTGTTGTATTTCTCGCTCAAGTCGAGATACTTCAGTTGTGCCATCTTCGTATGTGCTAAAAGTGTAGTCTACGATTGCACCGAGATCGCCACTGCTGATAAGGTTTCTGTCAGACAGCCTCTGTGGAACTAACTGGCCTTCTGCGTTCCTTTCAGGGGCCAAGATCCCGAAGTTTGATTTTGCATCTACACCGGCAGCAGACTGACCTGTCAATGAGTTTTGTATTGCTGCGCGAACATCAAGATTGGAGTCTAGGTCCGCGGCTTGCGCGCTGCGGATAGCCTCGTCATAAGCAGCCGAAAAGACGCCAAAGTTTTCTCTGAGTGCAGTCAGGGCCTGCTGAAGCCCAATGGTCCTTCTGTTCTGATATTCTCTGGCGAACTGTGCCCCAGCAGTGTCTCCCCCTTCCTCCAGACTGCTTGCTAATGCTTCCGCGTTGGATGACATCTCCGCAATGAGATTACTCAGTGCGTTTGCATTAAATCTTCTGGCATTAGCCAGAAATTGATTGTTGTAGCCCTGCTTCCCCTCCGTAAGTCTTCTTACGATTTGGTTAGCTTGCTCTTCGTCAAGATTGAGGTTCTGGGCCAACTGTTGATATTCAGGAAGAAAGAATTCTTTCTGAAGAGCCCTGCTTACAGCAAGGAATGATGCTTGCCTTTCAGCCTCGCTCTCCCCACTGCGGTCCATGAATGAACCGCTGCCACCCACACGACCACCGAGAGATGCGACGATGGCGTTAGAAATTAATCCTACGCCAGCACCAACTTTTGCGTCTTCTGATGCGGCGTAAAAAATATTGTCGAGCGCATTTTCATCGTACAGGCCACGGGCCGTTGCTGCCTGACCGACATACGCCAAGCCCTCCTGCAATCCCTCCGTTGCCGCACCACCGAGGGATTCCCCAACGATCTGAGAGAAGGAACGCTTAGTCTTCCCCGCACGCCTGATCCTTGATGCTAGTCTGGCCGGGAGGATTGATTCTGCAAGGCCCAGAGCGGCACCAGCACCGTGAGCGACTGTTTCCTTGTACCAAGGTATGTCCGCACGGGTGGCCTCCTCGTAGTCCCTGATCCTGCGTGCAGCTTCAGAAATACCGAGGCCGACACCGGCACCAATAGCAAGGGGCGCACCGACGACAGGGACAAAAGCCAAGGCTGTGAGTCCCCCTGCCTGCCCCAGACCACGCGCCAACTGGCTTGTATACAGGCTCGCCGCTTCCGGGTCAGAGGCAGCCATGTAGATCTCTTCTGCCCTGCGTAGATCCCTTTCCAGCTTTGTGTCCCCGCCGGGGGTTAGCACAG
>Ga0181593_10000640_pt1 | contig 30666 bp, 23 predicted proteins | sample 071ome_19_FD_133756 | JGI IMG/M metagenome (GOLD analysis project Ga0181593, IMG submission 133756) | Coastal salt marsh microbial communities from the Groves Creek Marsh, Skidaway Island, Georgia - 071413AT metaG (megahit assembly) | ecosystem: Environmental > Aquatic > Marine > Intertidal...
CGGTCGCGACGGTGGATGCGACTACGCGTCAGTATGTGGACACGGGTTTGGAAGAGCTGACGACGTATTACTACACGGTTTCGGCGGCGGATGATTCGGGCAATGAGAGCGCTCGCGCCCAGTCGGTGCAGGTGCGCACCGAGGGGCCGGACAGAATTGCACCGGCGGCTCCACATAGCCTATCAGCGGTCGCTGACGAGCAGGTTATTGGCCAGGTTGTACTGCGCTGGGCAGCCCCAACGCTTGATGCACAGGGAGGGCAGCTGTCAGACCTTAGTCGATACATTCTCTTTCGCGCCAAGGAGAGCACTAGTGCTTTCGTGGCAGTCGATACCCTAGAGGCTGAGGTTCGCCAATATGCGGACACTGGTCTGGATGAGTCGACGGTATACTATTACGCGGTCAGCGCGCTAGATGCTGTTGGCAACGAAAGTAGTCGTTCCGCAGTGGTCGAGGTGCAGACCGAAGGGGCGGATCGCGTGCCACCGGCTGCGCCGCAAAACATAGCCGCTATAGCGGACGAAGATGCGTTCGGTCAGGTTTCGATAAGCTGGAGTGCTCCGTCAAAAGATGCCGATGGGGGGGACGTGACGGGCCTGGCCAGTTATACGGTGTTTCGCTCAAAAGGTAGCACCAATGCGTTTCAATCGATTGCAACGGTTGGTGTGGAAACACGCGAGTATGTGGACACGGGTTTGGAAGAATTGACGACATACTATTACGCGGTATCGGCGAGTGACGAAATCGGAAATGAGAGTGCGCGATCTGGCATTGTGCAGGTTCTTACTTCGGGATCAGATCGTGTTGCTCCTGCGGCACCGCAGAATCTGTCCGCGGTCACCGACGATGACATCTTTTCTCAGGTCTCACTCGTCTGGAGTCCGCCTACTCGGGACGCGAACGGAGAAGAGTTAACCGGTTTAACCCGATATGTTGTTTTCCGTTCTGAGGGGAGTCGTAACGCCTTTGTGTCCGTCGATACGGTCGATGCTGCAACGAGCGCCTACGTCGATACCGGATTAGAGGAGCTGACGACTTATTACTACACGGTGAGTGCGATAGACGGTGACGGAAACGAAAGCGCGCGCGCTGGAGATGTTTCGGTCGTGACGGGGGGACCCGATGTGGTCGCACCGCAGGCTCCTGCGGATCTCGTTGCGCTCGCTGCTTCCAGTGCAGTGGAAATCTCGCTTAGCTGGACGCCGCCCACGCGCGATGCAAATGGGGGTGACTTAACGGGTCTCACTGCCTACGTTATCATGCGCTCCAAGAGCGACGACGCATCTTTTGTATCTATTGACACCGTTGATGCTGGAGATAACCGCTACACAGATTCGGATGGATTAGAATCTTCAACTACGTACTACTACGCGCTGCGAGCCCTTGATGAGGTGGGTAACTCGAGTGTCCGCTCCGGCGCCGCGTCAGCGAAAACGGCTGGGATTGAAGCGCCGTCCGGACTCGCTGCGAATGCTGGAATTCGCACCATCACCATTACCTGGAACGCCAGTGGTGAAGAGAGCTTATTGGGGTATAATGTGTATCGTTCGACGCGGTCTGATGAGGGATTCACTCGTCTCACGGGGGTAGAGGGCACACCGTTCTCGACGGGGCAAACGGTATATGTCGATTCCAATTTAGTTGGTGGACAAACGTATTTCTACAGAGCCTCAACGGTTACGAGCGATGGAGAAAGTGAGCAGTCTACCTTTGTTGGAGCGACCGTGCTATCAGACAGCCGTGCACCATCGGCGCCCACGTTGGTCAAGGCGGAGGCCGTGCGCGATGATCCGGAAAAGATTGACCTGAGTTGGAATCCGCCGACGACGGATATAAACGGGGCCGAACTGACGGGCGTGGATCGCTACTATGTGTATCGAGCAGACGATGTGGCAGGGCCTTATACGCAGGTGGCAACCGTTACGAGCCCGGCCTATCAGGACACGGGGTTGGTTTCGGTTACGACGTACTACTATCAGATCGAAGCGATCGATCAGGTGGGCAATACGAGCTTGCCGTCGGCGGCGATTGCCGCTATTACGAGTGGGGTGGAGAAACCCTCAGACGTACGGATCTCAGCGTCTACGCCTTCCGATGTTACGCAGCCTCCCGAGGTGACCATTCTTTGGACTGGATCGGTTGGCGCTATACTGCACTATGAGCTTCAGCGGACGACGGTGGCTAACAGCACTAACGATGCAGACTTTGTCGTCGTTGGGACAAATTCGCTGGATACACAGCGGGTAGATGACACGGTTTTGCGTGGAACGACCTACTACTATCGAGTGCGCGCGCGCGATATCGACGATCGCGTTAGCGAATGGACCGATTTGGCGCGCGTCGATGTGAAGAATTAACGACTAATTGATTGATGGCGGATTGGCAGGGGGATGACTAGGAAGTCATTCCCCTGTTGCATTGGTCGTGTGCCATTCGAGAACTGCAGCTAGTAGTTCTTCTAGTTCGCCCGCCTCTGCTGGCTCATTCTCATCAGCGCAATCTTGCTGTTCCTGATAGGCCATAAGTGTATTGAGAAGTTGCCTCATATTCGCGCGGATGGTGTCGATGGCAGAGTCGAGCTGTGCGCGGGTCTCCTCAGAGGACAGCAGTAGGGTATTTTTTTCCAACTCGTTCTTAAGTAGAGCGTATATTTCCATCATGCGTGCAGTCTGTACGCGAATCGCATCTAGTTTTATTGCAGGTTCATGCATTGCTGAGCTCCTAACGGTTTTGTTTAGGGCATCTTGAGCAAGATTCATTCCATTCCCATACGCGTCTGTTGTAAGCTATGAGTAAAAGAGAAGACACCGTTCTGTCAGCCGTTGCCACTGCCCTGCGTGAGGCGAGTTGCACCCGTAGCGAACGGATGCTGGTGGGCGTGTCGGGAGGCATAGATTCGATGGTGCTGATGGACATTATGAGTCGGCTTGTCGATTCCTGCGTGGTGGTTCACTGTGACCACAGGTTGCGCGACGAGTCTGCTGAAGATGCCCGTTTTGTAGCGATGGAAGCCGAGCGGAGGGGCTGTGTTTTTATAGCCGGTTCCGATGATGTGGCTGCGCGAGCACGTGAAGGTCGTATGAGCATAGAAGAGGCGGGTCGCCAAGCGCGGTATGAGCTATTTGCTCAGGTTGCCTCAGAAGTGGGAGCGATGAAGGTCGTGCTGGGACATCATATGGATGACCAGGCAGAGACGGTTTTGATGCGGCTGATGCGCGGGAGTGGAAGCACTGGTCTGCGGGGTATGGTTCCCCTGCGGGAAGGGGTTTTCCTGCGACCAATGCTCAACGTGACGCGTGCCCAAATTAAAGTGTACGCAGAAGAGAATGATATCGCCTTTCGCGAAGATGAGACCAATGAGGATTGGCGTTTTTTGCGCAACCGCGTTCGCGGCGACCTCCTGCCTACTCTGCGTGAGTATAACCCCAATATTGTGCAAACTCTGCACCGGGTGGCGACCGTTTTACAGGGCGAGGACAGCTTTGTTGAAGAGGCTGCTCAAAATGCTATAAATTCAGTGCTTATAGAGTGTTGCGAGCATAAGATTATTCTTGATGTGCCCCGTCTCGTAGATTATCATATAGCGATTCAACGACGCCTTATTAGGCTCGTACTGGGCAGACTGTTTCCGGGGCATATTGAGTATGCCTGGGTCGATAAAACGCTCCAGTTGGCCAAGGGCAAAAAGAGCGCGCTATGCGACTTGGGCAAGGGTATACGGGCCCAATGCTGGGATGATCGTCTGATTCTGCGCCAGGGCAAAGAATGTCCCCTCGCCGTTCGAGTTCCCATGCCGGGGACGGTTCGAATTCCGGAGAGGGACGGCGTCATTTCCTGCCGTATTACATCTGCGGAGGCGTTTGAGGGCTTCCGCTCAGAGCTCGGTGGTTTCCATATCGCATTGGACGCCGATAAATTAGAGGCCCGGCCCCTGCTGCGTAGTGCCGCTGTCGGCGACCGATTTAGGCCCTTTGGCATGCGTGGACAGAAAAAACTCAGCGACTTTCTGATTGATCAGAAGCACCCTAGAATCCTGCGGGATGAAGTGCTCGTCTTAGAGAGTGCAGGAGAAATTGCTTGGGTGGTGGGCATGCGCATGAGCGATGCATTCCGCGTGGAGTCCAGTAGTCGGCGTATCGCTTTTATTCAATTCAGCATTACTGCGTAAACGCAATCGAAAAATATGGGTATGAACGAGGGAAAACAGACCGATAGAGAGGAAGATCGATCCAAGTGGTGGCGCCGTCCTTCTCGCACTTCCGCATTTTGGATCTTTTTTGTTTTAGTACTCATTTTTGCCGCGAAGTTTTTTAATAGCACGCCGTCTGATGCACCGACAGTCTCCTATATCGAGTACCGCGACTACCTAGAAGACGGGCGGATAGCCGAAGCCGTTATTGTCGGTGAGAATGAGTTCCACGGAACGCTCAACAACGGCGAACGCTTTGTTGTAAACCTCGGCCCGATTGATGCGGAGACCAAGCGGGAATGGCGCTCTTACAAGCTGATCTTTCGATTTAAGGAAGAGCCTTTCCAATGGTATGATGCCCTCTTCAGTATCCTGCCTTGGCTCCTCTTTATTGCCATATGGATCTTTATGCTCCGCCAAATGCAGGGCGGGTCGCGGGGGCTATTCTCATTTGGGAAGAGCCGTGCGAAGCTGCTTTCTCAGGACGAGCAACAGACGACGTTTGCCGATGTTGCGGGGGCCGATGAGGCCAAAGAAGAGCTGCAAGAAGTGATCGACTTCCTGCGCGATCCGCAAAAATTCCAGCGTTTGGGCGGGCGTATACCTAAAGGCGTTCTGATGGTTGGACCCCCCGGAACGGGTAAGACGCACTTGGCCCGTGCGGTTGCCGGAGAGGCTGAGGTGCCATTTTTCTCCATAAGCGGCTCCGATTTCGTTGAGATGTTTGTAGGGGTCGGTGCTTCGCGCGTTCGCGATCTTTTCGAACAGGGAAAGACGAGCGCGCCCTGTTTGATCTTTGTCGACGAAATCGATGCGGTAGGGCGGCATCGCGGCGCTGGCATTGGGGGGGGACACGACGAACGCGAGCAGACGCTCAATCAGCTGCTCGTTGAAATGGACGGCTTCGAATCCAACGACGGCGTTATTCTCATTGCGGCCACAAACCGCCCGGATGTGCTCGATCCGGCCTTGCTGCGTCCGGGGCGCTTCGACAGGCGCGTGGTAGTAGATTTGCCCGACGTGCGGGGCCGTGAAGGTATTCTCAAAGTGCACGCGCGGAAGGTGCCCCTCGATGACGACATCGACTTAGGAAAGATTGCGCAGGGGACGCCAGGGCTCTCAGGAGCGGATCTGGCCAATTTAGTAAACGAATCAGCGTTGCTGGCATCGCGGCGAGATCATGCGGCCGTGAAGCGATCTGATTTTGAGGATGCCAAAGACAAAGTCATGCTAGGTGCAGAGCGGCGTAGCATGATTATGACCAAAGAGGATCGCAGGCTCTCAGCCTATCACGAAGCGGGTCATGCGCTGGTGGCCAAGCTCGCGCCAGGTGCGCATCAAATAGGCAAGGCAACAATTATCCCACGTGGACAGGCTATGGGGATGGTTTCTTTTTTACCTGATGAGCGTCGCTCCGTAACTGAAACGCGTTTAAAGGCTCACCTAGCAACTGCGCTGGGGGGGTGCTGCGCCGAGCGCATCATATTTGAAGAACGCTCTACGGGTGCTCAGGGGGACTACAAGCAGGTGGCCGCGTTGGCGCGCTCGATGGTATGTGAGTGGGGGATGAACGAGAAGCTCGGACCTCTATCATTGGCTGACGGCGATGATGAAGTCTTTTTGGGCAAGGGGTTTGCGCGAAATAGTCAGGTAAGTGAAGAGACTGCTCAGGCCATTGATCGAGAGATTCGCAGGATCGTGCAAGAGGCTGAAACGGCTGCGGCGCGCATTCTCGAGGAAAACGAAGACAAACTGCACGCGCTGGCACAGGCTCTGCTGGAGTACGAGGTCCTCGACGATGCGGAATTAGACCAGATTCTCGCCGGCCAGCCCCTCAAGCGCGAACCCGCTCAGTCCGTCTCCACGTATAGGGCTTCCGGCGAGGACGAGGAATGAAATGGACGCTGTCGAGTGGTATACTCGATTTTGGAACGCGTGCGCAGATCATGGGTATTCTCAACGTGACGCCAGATTCGTTTTACGACCGCTATGGCAGCGTAAATGCGGCCGTAGCGCGCGGCTTGGAGATGGTCCAGGAGGGAGCGGATATTCTCGACGTTGGCGGTGAATCATCTCGCCCTCCCATGTACGGTGAAGCGGTTGAAGTTTCATGTGAGGAGGAATGTCTTCGCGTGCTCCCCGTTATTGAAAAGCTGCGAGAGCAGACCGCTGTGCCGATTTCCATTGACACTGTTAAAGCCGAAGTCGCCCGTAGGGCCCTCGAAGCGGGGGCAGATATTATCAACGATATCAGCGCGATGGCCGATGATGGCATGGCTGAGGTCGCGGCCAAATCGGAGGCTCCTTTGATTCTCATGCATCGGAGAGGAACGCCGGCTACGATGCAAGACAACACGGACTACGTCGATTTAATCGGAGAAGTATGCTCTTTTCTGGAAGAGCGTATTGAGCGCGCTCGCCAGGCGGGTGTCGCACAGTGGGGGGTTGATCCAGGCTTGGGGTTTAGCAAAACGATAGAAGGAAATTTCCTGTTGTTAAAGCACATGCAGCGTTTTGCGAATCTGGATTGTCCGCTGCTTGTTGGTGCTTCCCGCAAATCCTTTATTTGGAAAACGCTGGGAGAAACGGCCGAAGAGGCCTTGGAAGGAAGTTTGGCCTTGGCCGTGTTGAGCCGGGCCGCCGGAGCCCATATTCTACGCGTGCATGACGTGCAGGCAAGTTGCCGTGCGCTGCGCGTGGCGGATGCCGTCTTACAGGCCGAGGTTGAATCCTGAGGAGCAACGTGTGTTTGAAGACGGATTGACCCTTTTTTATCTCTTTGGCTTTCTGCCGGTCTCAGTTTTTTCCCTGATCGATATCGCCCTAGTCTCACTCGTGCTGTACCGCTTGTTTGGCCTTATAAAAGGGACCCGGGCGGGACAGATGTTAGTGGGACTCTTGCTGCTGGTCACCCTAGCTATGGCCGCTCCATGGCTGCAGATGAACGCACTGGCTTGGCTGTTGGAACAGGTACGTTCGATTCTGCTCATTCTGTTGGTGATTCTTTTTCAACCCGAACTGCGGCGCCTGCTATTGGCTTTGGGGCAGAGTCAATTTCTGCGCTGGTTTTATAAGGTTGAACCCTCGCGCGTTATTGATGAAGTAGTCAACGGCGTGGTTCAGGTCGCAGAGCAGGGCTATGGGGCGCTGATCGTTTTGGGGCGGCAGAGCCCACTGGTATCGGTTGTTGAAACCGGCGTTGCCATCGACTCGGAAGTGTCGGACGATCTGCTTACCACTATTTTCAATCCGCGTACGCCTCTGCACGATCAGGCCGTTGTCATTCAAGGCGAACGCCTCATCGCCGCTCGCTGTACGCTGCCACTGGCCGAGGAGGTGGAAGATCAGCGTCTGGGAACTCGGCACCGCGCCGCGCTGGGGTTAGCCCAGGAATCGGACGCCGTAACGATCGTCGTATCTGAGGAAACGAGGACGATTTCTCTGGCGATAGGCGGCGTTCTCTTACGAGGGCTTAACAGGGCCGAGCTCAAACAGCGCTTGGTCGAACTACTGGCCCCTCAGCAAACAGATATGGTGGCGGCAACAAGGAGCCCAGAAGAAGACGAAGTCTGACAGGCTGCGCTGCTTGACAGAGTATTAAGACGACGATATTTTTCTATTTTTATTTTTCAATAGTAATATTTATTGGATTGCATATGCGCAACAAACAGGCGCGTCAAACGCGGATTCGCGAGCTGCTTTTCGAACGCGTTATCGATACGCATGAAAATCTGGCGGCTGTTTTACACGAGCTGAACATCGAGGTCAGTCAATCGACGCTCTCTAAGGACCTGCGCGAGCTGGGCGTAGTGCGCGTTCCGCAGGCCGACGGCGGCTTTCGATATACGCTGCCCGATTCGAAGGCGACTCTACGCGACCGTCACATCCTAGAGCGCGAGCTGCAGGACTATCTCATACAGGCCGAGCAAGCGGCCAATATGGTGGTTGTGAAAACGGTCTCGGGGCACGCGCAGAGCGTATGTGAGTCGATTGACCGGATTGGATGGGATGAAGTGGTTGGGACTATCGCAGGAGAGAACACGATATTTGTCGCCGCTCATTCGAACGAAGATGCCGCAAATATACTGGCTCATTTATCCGCGATCTGCGGAGACTAGAAGGGCAATGTGAACGCATTACAAGGGTCCATAGAAAAGGCGGCTACGCTCATAGAGGCGCTTCCGTATATTCAAAACTTCCGCGGTAAGATAGTCGTTGTAAAATACGGCGGTAGCACGATGGTGGGCGACCAAGAAGAAGATACCGTACTCAAAGATATCGTCTTTATGGCGAGCGTTGGCATCTGTCCCGTTATCGTGCATGGAGGGGGTCCTGCGATAAATAGACGGCTGGAAGAGCGTGGTGTGGAAACGCAGCGCATCAATGGACTGCGAGTAACAGATAAGGCCACCATGGGCGTAGTTGAAGACGTGCTTTTCGGAGAGGTGAACGCCGGCATTGTGCGCGACATCGAGGCTTTGGGCGGTAAGGCGGCAGGCATATCTGGAAAAGATGCAGGGGTTTTAAACGTGCGCAAGCACTGGGCAAATACGGCGGATGGACCAGTTGATATAGGCTTTGTCGGCGATGTCGAACGAGTCTCGACAGAGCCCATCACAGACCTAATTGAAGACGGGATGATTCCCGTTGTCGCACCGATTGGTCGAGGGGAAGATGGACAGAGCTACAATGTAAACGCCGATACGGCTGCTGGAGAGATTGCGGCTGCGCTGCGGGCAGAAAAACTCGTTTTTCTAACCGACGTAACCGGGATTATGCGCGACCCTGAAGAGTCTTCAACGTTGATTTCTACGCTGCACGTACTCGATGTAGACCATCTCGTAGAAGAAGCCGTTATCAGTGGGGGTATGATACCCAAAGTAGAAGCTTGCGTTAAAGCTGTTAAATCTGGGGTGCGGAAAACGCACGTTGTGGATGGACGCATCCCTCATTCCATGTTGCTCGAAATTTTTACGCGCGAGGGCATCGGAACAGAAATCGTCCAGTAAATGGAGATCACTATGCGCACAGAAGACATTATTAAGGCAGAAAACCAGTATATACTGCAGACGTACGGGCGTCCCGAATTCGTTTTGGAACGCGGCAATGGAGTCTACCTATTTGATACAGAGGGCAACCGCTATCTAGATTTTGTTAGCGGCCTTGCCGTTAATGCGCTCGGCTATGGCGATTACGAAGTGGTAAAAGCGATTGAGGAGCAGGCCGGAAAGTTGATGCACGTTTCCAACCTCTATCACACCATTCCTTCCGTTGAGTTGGCCAAGTCTCTAGTAGAAAACTCGTTTGCCGACCGGGTGTTCTTTTGCAATAGCGGCACTGAGTCGTGGGAAGCCGCTATGAAGTTCTGTCGCAAATGGGGTAATACCACTCACGCCAAGCCTAAAAACCACCTTATCGCATTTAATAATTCGTTTCACGGACGCACGTACGGTTCGATCTCGACTACCGGACAGCCCAAATACCACAAGGGCTTTGAACCCCTCTTACCGGGTATTGATTTTGCCGATTTTAATGACTTGGCTTCCGTTGAAGCGCTGGTAACAGACGAAACCTGCGCCATCTTGGTCGAGCCCCTTCAGGCAGAAGGCGGTATTCACGTGGGGACTCCCGAATTTCTTGCAGGGCTGCGTGCTCTGTGCGACGAACGAGAAATGCTGCTGGTCTTTGATGAGATTCAGGTTGGCTGCGGCCGCACCGGTTCTCTCTGGGCCTACGAACAGTTGGGGGTCGAGCCGGATATCATGACGCTTGCCAAGGCGCTTGGTGGTGGGTTGCCCATAGGCGTAGCGTTGATGCGTCAGCACGTTGCCGATGCAATTGCTGCGGGCGACCACGCCGCCACGTTTGGCGCCAACCCCGTAGCTTGTGCCGCTGCCGTCGTGGTATTCAACAAGCTTATCGAAGACGGATTTGTCCAGTCGGTAAAGGAAAAGGGCCAGTATTTGGCCGGTCGACTGCAAAAGCTGCAAGAGCGCTTTCCCGATAAGATTACGGGCGTGCGCGGTCGCGGACTGATCGTCGGTGCGGTGACGAAGAAGCCGGCCGCCGAATATCTGGTGCCGTTTCGCGAGCGAGACATCCTCGTTGCGACGGCAGGTGCAGACGTCGTGCGATTTTTACCGCCTCTGGTCGTGGAAAAAGATCGCATCGATGAAGTTGTAGACGTATTTGACGAAATACTGCGCCAGGAAAGCGAATGAGCGATTCGGTCGACAAGCCTTGGGGAGGGCGCTTCGCGTCAGCTAACGATGCATTGATGGAGCGTTTTAACGCTTCTATTCGCTTTGACCGGCGTCTTCTTTCGGCGGACATAGAAGGCAATACGGCCTATGCGCACGGGCTGCAGCGTATTGGCGTTCTCAGCGAGGAGGAATGCGACCGTATCGTAGAAGGACTTCAGCAGGTAGAGCGTGAGTTTAGCGATCCCGACTATCCGTTGCCCGATGCCCTAGAGGATATCCACATGGCGGTGGAACGTCGCCTCACGGAAATTGTGGGTTCATGTGGGGGAAAGATTCATACGGGGCGCAGTCGGAATGACCAAGTCAACCTAGACGAGCGGCTCTACCTTCGCAAGGAAATTGCGTCCCTGCGCGAGCGCATTGTGGCTTTACAGACGCTCCTGCTCGATTCTGCGGAGCGGCATGTGCAGGTGGTGCTCCCCGGATATACGCATCTTCAGCAGGCTCAGCCCATTCTGTTTGCTCACTATGCGCTGTCCCTTTTTTGGATGCTTGAGCGCGACGGCGGTCGTCTGGCCGATGCGTGGACCAGGGCCGATTATATGCCCTTGGGTTCGGGGGCATTGGCCGGTAGCACATTTCCAATTGACCGGGAATTCTTGCGCGATGAGTTGGGATTTGCTGCGATCACGCCGAACAGCCTCGATGCGGTGAGCGATCGCGACTTTTTAGTCGAAACGCTGTCGGCATTGTCTATTCTGATGATGCATCTGAGTCGTTTCTGTGAAGATCTGATTGTTTGGTCTTCAGCGGAATTTGGTTTTGTTGAGTTGTCGGACGCGTTTTCCACCGGTTCAAGCATGATGCCGCAAAAGAAAAACCCCGATTCACTAGAGCTTATTCGAGGAAAGACGGGGCGCGTTTACGGAGATCTCATCGCTCTGTTGACGACGATGAAGGGTGCACCGCTGACCTATTCCAAAGACATGCAGGAAGACAAAGAGCCGCTCTTTGACGCGCTCGATACGGCGACTATCTGTTTGGATGTATTTGGCGGGGCGTGGGCTGGAATGACGCTGAACGCAGAGCGGATGGAGAGCGTGGTCGATCCAGGTGCACTAGCAACCGATTTAGCCGATTATCTCGTCGGTAAGGGGCTCCCTTTTCGCGATGCCCATCACGTTGTTGGCGCATTGGTCCGTTCGGCGCTGAGTGCTGATAAATCGCTCACAGAACTCACCTTAGAAGAGCTCCAAGACGCTAGTCACCATTTCTCAGAAGATGCTCTATCGCTGCTCAACGTTCGCTCATCGCTGGCGTTGCGCAATATTCAAGGGGGCACAGGTCCTGAAGCGGTGCGCGCCCAGTTGGCCGAGGCTAGAGCGCTACTTGCGCAGTAGGTTCGGCTGTCTATCGTTGTAGTATTAAAACCCCGGAGCGCTCCGGGGTTTTATTTTTGGCCCCATGAAATGCACTTTCTAGTAGACGGAGATTCTATATGAATGAAGCGATACAATTCACAATAAAAGATCTGCGTTTTTATGTGCGTAATGCGCCGATGCGCATGCCTTTTCGCTTTGGCTCAATAACGCTTACGGCATCGGCGATTCTCTATGTGCGAACGGAAATAGAGCTAGCCAATGGGCAGCGTGCAACGGGATGGGCTGCCGATATGCTCGCCCCCAAGTGGTATGATAAAGATCCTGAAAAAGGCTACGCAGAGAGCTTGGGGCAACTGCTGGAAGCGGTGCGCGCAGCAGGCGATATCTACGGACAGATTGGTGGGGAGTCCAACTGCGTTTTTCGCATTTGGCAACAGGGTTACGAAGAGATGATGAACTGGAGGCAGCAGCGAGGAATCAATCGCTTGATGGCTTCTAACGGTGCTTCCCTACAGGAACGTGCGCTGATTGATGCCGTCGGTATCGCGTCTGGTTTGAGCTATCACAGCCTGCTTTCTTCAGGTCGACTCGGCATTGAACTCGGTGTGCTGCACAAAGAGCTTGGTTCCATGTCGATCGATCAGGTTATTGCGCCGACGCCACTTTCTCGCCTATCCGTTCGACATACGGTTGGTCTAATAGATCCAATCCGCACGGCCGATATTGCTCCCGATGGCGTTCTGGGCGACGGCTTGCCCCAGTCTTTGGAGGACTACGTTGTCACACAGGGCGTTCGCTATGTCAAGATCAAGATTGGCGGAGATGCGAAGTCCGATTTTGAACGTCTGTCGGAAATTTCTGCCCTGCTCGATGAAAAGTGTCGAGATGGCTACAGCGTGACGTTAGATGGGAATGAGCAGTACGGCGACATGGATGCGCTCATTGGACTGCTGGAACGCGTGGAAAGAGAGCTGCCGCGGATGCACGAAGCTCTGCTCTATATCGAACAGCCGCTGGACCGGTTTGTAGCGTTGGATAGAACGCTCGCGCCGGCCATTCGATCTGTATCTGAGCGCAAGCCCATGCTCATTGATGAATCAGATGAAGATCTAAACACCTTCAAGGATGCGGTGGCTTTGGGGTATCGAGGCGTTTCTTCTAAGGCTTGCAAAGGAATGATAAAGGCGTTGGCCAATGCGGCTTTGGTACGACATCTAAACGGAGAGACCGATCAATACTTTTTAAGCGCTGAGGACCTTACCAATATCCCTGTCGTAGGGCTACATCAAGATCTAACACACGTCGCAGCGTTGGGCATAGATCACGTGGAGCGAAATGGTCACCACTATGTGCGTGGTCTGGACCATCTATCAAGCAGCGAGCGTGCTCAGTGCCAAATGCGTCATCGGACTCTCTACGAAGATCGGGGAGATCTGCTCACGCTCGCAATAAATCATGGGCAGATCAACGTTGAGTCTCTACAGACTCCGGGTTTGGGCAGTGGTGATCTGGTCGATCGGGACGCGGTGATACCCTTGGAAGATTGGAGTATGGATACCCTAGTGGAGAGCAATAAGTGAGCGCACCCTCTATGCGCATAGATTCAGTCGATTTTTATATGCGCAACGTTCGCACGCGGATGCCGTTTAAATACGGCGTGGCGATTCTCACCTCGGTGCCCATTCTACACGCTGTTGTCAATGCGACGGTGGAAGGGAAGCGTACTCGGGGAGTAGCCGCTGATATTTTGCCCCCCAAATGGTTTGATAAAGATCCCGAAAAAGAATATAGGGACAACGTAGAAGATCTCCTTTTTGCTGCTCGTGCAGCCGCTCGCGTCTATAGTGCAGCCGCCCGCTCTACCCGCACATTTTTTTCGATTTGGCAGGAGGGATATGAGGGGACGCTTGCCGCGGGTGATACTCGCCAGTTGAATCACCTGACGGCAGCGCATGGAAGCAGTCTAATAGAGCGCGCTCTCATCGATGCCTGTGGTCGTGGATTAGGACGAACCTATTTTCAGTTGATACGCGACAATATATTGGATTTAGATTTGGGGTATTTGCACGCAGAACTCGCCGACATTAGCCCTGCCGTTGCTCTAGCTAGCGTTCCGCTCAACTCAATTGCTATTCGCCATACGGTTGGGCTGGCCGACCCTATTTACAGCGGGGATATACCCGCTGAAGAGGTGTTGAACGACGGTTTGCCGCAGGCGTTGGAGGAGTATATTGCCGCACAGGAAATCGCTTTTCTCAAGGTGAAAGTAAGCGGTGATATGGATACTGACCGAGAGCGACTGCGTGCTATTGCTGCTCTGCTCGACCAGCGAGCACGGGGTTGCCAGATTACGCTCGATGGCAACGAGCAGTACTGCGATATGGATGCGTTCTCGATGCTGTTGGACTATATCGATGAGGAACTTCCCACGTTGTGGAGACGTATCTTATATGTCGAGCAGCCGTTAGAGCGCGGCGTTGCTCTCAATTCGGACCTGCGCAGGGGCATCGCTGCGGCCGGATTGCGAAAGCCGTTGCTCGTGGACGAGTCAGACGGAGATCTCGATACATTTGCACGGGCCATGGATCTCGGGTATAGCGGTATATCCTCAAAAGCCTGCAAGGGGTTGATTAAAGCAATTGCCAATGCTGCCCTAGCGCGTACGCGTGATGAGAAGCGATATTTCCTCACCGGTGAAGACTTGATGAACTTGCCGGTAGTGCCGCTGCATCAGGATTTAGCACACGTGGCGGCTCTCGGTATTCGCCACGTTGAGCGGAACGGACATCACTATGTGCGCGGGTTAGATCACCTTTCCCAACTGGAATCCGCAGAGTGTCTTTCGCAGCACAGCGATATGTATGCTTATAGAGAGGAGCTCGCTGCTCTTGCGATTGAACGCGGACAGGTCGCTATTGCTTCCCTGCAGTGCCCAGGGCTGGGTGTTGGTCCAGATGTAGATGTAGGATCAATGGTGCCGCTTGAGGATTGGTCCTTTACCCAATTGGGATAACTCGACTCAAACCGGATGAGAGTAGAACGGAATGGGGGCGTGAGTTTGTTCCCACAGGTGTTACCCAGTGTTGTGGCGCGATTTAATGATTCAAGTATAGGAGCGTAGTACGATGGAAGAAGAAGTTTCTTTTGATGCTCTATTTATCTATTTAGAAACGCATCCACTTGTCGGGATTCTGCTGGTTGCGCTCGCCGTTATGTTTATAGCGAGCCTAATCCGAATGGTCGTTCGCCTCGCCGTTGTCTTTGCATTGGTGCTGGGAATCGGACTATATTGGACGCACAGCGAGGCGGTCAGTGACTTAGATGTCCGCACTGAGCTTCTCAAGCGCAAAGCTGCTGAATACGGAAAAGGGGCGCTTGAAGTAGGGAAGGTGTTGCTCAAAAAAGGGGCAAAAGAGCTCAAGAAACAAATAGAGGAATCTCAGTAGAGCGATCGTGTTAAACGATGCCTGTCTCAGAAAGGTGGGCTATGAAAGCGGTTTCATCCATTGTTTCAACGCCCAGAGTCTGTGCTTTACTTAACTTAGATCCCGCTTTTTCTCCGTAGACGACTATATCGGTATTCTTGCTGACGCTCGAGGTGGTGCGACCGCCCAAGCGTTCAATATATTCGGCTGCTTCTTCGCGATTTAACTGGCTCAAGCTCCCTGTTAAAACGACCGTTTTACCTGAAAACACAGAGTCGTTCACTGTGCGATCAGCCGTTTCGGCTATTTCCATTTGCAACCCGGCTAGCTGTAGTTTGTCAAAGAGAGCGTCTAGCGTGCCGCTGTGTAGCGCCGCGTGCACGCTGGCGGCAATCTTGGGACCGATCTCGGGTACCGCTTCCAACGTCTCTACTGAGGCTTGGCGCAGGCCTTCTAGCGAGAGGAAATGGCGAGCTAACGTGCGGGCGACGGTGATGCCGACGTGCCGGATGCCAACGGCAAATAGCACTCTGTCGAACGTGCGCTCTCTGCTCTGCTCTAGCCCTTCTAAAATATTTGCAGCCGATTTCTCTCCCATGCGTTCCAGCTCCGTCCACTGGGCTAACTGGAGTGCGTAAAGGTCGCCTACGTCTTTGACGAGATCCCTGTCTACGAGCTGTTCAACTACGGCGGGCCCCATGCCCTCTATATCCATGGCATTACGGCTGGCAAAATGCTCTATACGTCGTTTGAGTTGGGCCGAACAGGCCGGGTTTTCGCAGCGGGTTGCGGCTTCTTCTTCATCCTTAATGAGCTGCGATTGACAGATAGGACACTGCGTTGGAAACTGGAAAACGCGTGTGTTATCGGGACGATCCTGAAGCACGGAAGACACGACTTTGGGAATTACGTCGCCCCCCTTTTCAAGCATGACAAGATCGCCTATACGGATGTCTTTGCGCGCAATGTCATCGGCGTTGTGCAGGCTGGCGCGGCTTATCGTCGATCCGGCAAGGGCTACGGGTTGCAAAATGGCTACGGGCGTAATTGCGCCGGTGCGTCCGACCTGTAGCTGAATATCGACTACCCGCGTTTGGGCTTGGTGTGCGGCAAATTTATAGGCCATGGCCCAGCGCGGACTCTTGGCTGTATAGCCCAATCGCTCGCGCTGGCCTAGATCGTCTACCTTGATTACTACGCCGTCTATATCGTATGGGAGCCCGTCGCGCATGCCTTCATACTGAGTGTAAAATGCGATGATATCTTCGATCGTTTTACAGCGCAGTCGCGCAGAGTTGACCGGGAGTCCGAGTGTGCGCAGGCGTTCCATATTAAGAGCATGCGTGGTTGGTTGTGCGTCGCGTTCGTCCAAGGAATAGGCGAAGAAACGCAGAGATCGGCCGGCTACCACCGCGGAGTCTTGCTGTTTTAGGGAGCCAGCTGTTGAATTGCGCGGGTTCGCAAAAAGTGCTTCACCGCGTTCTTCGCGCTCGGCATTAAGCCGGGCAAAGTCTGCGTGCTCCATATAAACTTCGCCGCGCACTTCACAAGAAACGCCTTCTTGATGCAGTCGCAGTGGTATAGACCGAATTGTGCGCGCATTATTAGTTACGTCATCGCCCTGCATTCCGTCTCCACGAGTGACGGCCCTGACGAGCGTGCTGTCCTCGTATATGAGGCTCAGCGCGACGCCGTCTATCTTAAGCTCTGCCATATAAGCTAGCGATTCGTCGGGAAGGCCTTGGGTTACGCGCTGATGGAACGCTTCTATGTCTTCTCTAGAATAGCTATTGTCGAGGCTGAGCATCGGCGTTGTATGGGAGACCGTTGGAAAGTCGCTAACAGGTTCTCCACCGACCCGCTGACTTGGGGAATGCGGACTCCGGAGAGAGGGATAGCGCTCTTCTAGCTCGATGAGTTCTCGCATTAGGCGATCGTACTCGCCGTCGGAAATAGTGGGCTCGGCCAGAGCAAAATAGCGGTGGTTATGGTCCTCTAACTCGGAAGATAACTGGGCGATACGCCGTGCTGGATGGGCTGCCATAAGCTCGCTTTTTTTGTGGGTGTTGGCGCAATAATAGGGGGGAAATACGACGCTGTCAACGTCGCGCGTATGCTCATATTGTCCGAGCCTATATCCTAGTGTATATTGTATTATGATCATGGAAAACTCGTCCAAAAAAATGTCGTACGGCGTCCCTTGGGGCGCCTATTGGGAACTGACGAAGCCGCGCATCATATTTATGGTCCTCGTTACGTGCGCGTTGGGTTTTTTCGTTGGTGGACGTGGGATACATTCCTATACGCTGCTGCTTGCAACCCTACTAGGCACTGCGCTGACGGTGGGGGGATCTGCCGTTCTTAATCACTATTTAGAACGAGATGTGGACCGTCTGATGGAGCGCACGCGGAATCGTCCTCTACCCGCGGGTCTCGTGCGGCCATCGACGGCGATGTCGTACGGGTTCATACTCGTGCTGCTCGGTGAATGTATACTGCTCTCTTTCACGGGGTTGCTGACGGCGTTTCTTGCCTTGCTGTCTGCGTTTCTCTACGTAGTTATATACACGCCCATGAAGCGACTCACTTGGCTCAATACCTCTCTTGGTGCTATTCCGGGGGCTCTTCCTCCCGTCGGAGGATGGACCGCAGCCACGGGCGAGTTAGAAACGGGTGCTTGGATATTCTTCCTTATCCTCTTTGCCTGGCAGCATCCCCATTTCTATGCCATTGCGTGGATGTTTCGCGAAGACTATGCGCGCGGTGGTTTTAAAATGCTCCCCGTTGTCGAAGCCGATGGAAAACGCACCTGTAGGCAGGTCATCTTCTTTTCGTTGATGTTGCTGCTGGTTTCGGTGATGCCGACTCTGTTTGGGCTTGCTGGAATGGTCTATATGGCTGGAGCCATTCTTCTCGGCATTGCCTTTCTCGCCGCGAGCATAGCGCTGGCGCATTCACGCTCTGTGTTAAGCGCGCGGCGCCTTCTACAAGCATCGGTAATTTACCTACCACTGCTGCTTGTGCTGAGCGTTTTTGACGCTGGTTTCTAGATGATAAATAGGCTGGAGAGCTGTCAGCGCGCTAGTAAAAGCTAGCGCACTTTTCTGTGCCCTGCTTCGTACTCTTCTGGCGTATTGAGATTGGCAAAGGGGTCGTTTTCCTCCGACGTTGGAGCCCACTCTTCCTTTTGCACGATCCGTGCATCGATACTCCTTACAAACGTTTGCATTGAGAGTCGGCCTTGCCCAATTGCGCTTTCGGCTAGCGGGAGAATAGACCGGCTGTAAATAGCGCACAGCGGCTGCAGTCTCTCCCCGTCTTCTGGGACGATTACTCCGTGAGATGGATGGATACGATCTATTAAACACTGCAGCAAAGCCGGTGTTAAATTCGGCATGTCACACGCTAGCAGTAGTAGGTGAGAGGTCGTCGTATGGTGCAAAGCCGTTGCCAGACCGCCCAGGGGGCCCACGTTGGGAAATCGGTCGGGAAACAGTGGCCAAAGGAATGATGCATGAGTAGAAGGGCTGTTGCTAATTATAATGCAACTATCAGCCAACGTATGTGCGGCGTTTATAACTCGCTGGAGTAGTGGGATGCCGTCTACGGAGAGTAGGGCTTTGTCGCAGCCCATGCGTCTGCTGCGCCCGCCCGCGAGAATGCCGACGGTTAGGTCCACTAGTCGATTTGACTCTGATTGTTTATGAGCGCTGCGCTGTAGCCCGCGCCAAACCCGTTGTCAATATTGACTACGCTAACGCCTGAAGCGCAGGAATTAAGCATTGTAAGGAGTGCGGAAAGACCGTTAAAGCTCGCGCCATATCCGACGCTGGTGGGCACCGCTATTACGGGCACGTCCACTAGCCCGCCTACGACGCTGGCGAGCGCCCCTTCCATACCCGCAACTACGACGATCGCCTTTGCCGTGCGCAAAGTATCTCGATAGGCGAGTAAGCGATGAATCCCCGCTACGCCTACGTCCACTATAGACTCAACGTGCGATCCCATAGCGCGCGCGGTAATTTCTGCTTCGCGCGCCACGGGTAAATCTGAAGTGCCTGCAGACACAACTAAGACTCGTCCGTGCTCGCTTGGAGCGTGTGCGCCAGGAATAAAGACGGTGCGGGCAATCTCGTCATGTTGCGTATTGGGAAAGCGTTCGCATAGGGCTGCGGCGGCTTCGGGCGCTATACGGGTCCCCAGCACCTGTGAAGTCCGCTCGACGAGTCGATCGGCAATCGCTACAATCTGCTCTGGCGTTTTTCCCTGACAGAATATGACCTCTGGATGACCCGTGCGTAGGGTGCGATGATGGTCTACATGGGCAAAACCCAAATTCTCAAACGGTAAGTCACGCAGATCGTTGAGGGCAGCTTCAGGGGATAAAGTGCCGTCGGCCACGCTGTCTAATAGGGTGCGAAGAGATGCTGGGTCCATAGGTGCATGCTTTGTTCGTGAAGGGGAAAAATATGCTCTTTTAAACGCCGTTTACCGCGCTTGATTGTTTTCGTAAACCGTTGATTAAAATAGAATTAATAAAAAAAGGTGTCAATGGCATACGCGTTGCTTGTTCAAGGGGAGACCTTTGTATATGAGGAGTGATATTTAATGAGTGACGTAGTTTTTATTCTGCTGTCGGCCTTCTTTTTGGCCATCCCCGTCGTGATAAAATACACTATTGCTTTTCAGACGCGCGGCATGGTGAGTCAGCTGCGCAATCAGGAGCGCTTAGTGCATACGCTTTCGCTACAGCTAGAGGGCGTGCAGAGCGAAAAATTGGCTGTGCGCCGAGCACTTTCGCAGGTGCATGCTCAGCGTCGACAGGCTAATGCGCGTCGTCAGATGCAGGAAGAGCAGCTCCAGCACGTGCGGTCTCTCGCCGAAACCGTCGCACTTCGCCGCCGTCGACCTCAGGTCGAAAAACCGGCTGTATCCACGCTGGAGATGCCTCAGTTAGAAGAAGTTATTGATGTAGATGAATCTGTGGAAACGGCGGCTTAGCGACAGCAGCGAAAACCGGTGAGAGGCTGATCGAGCTGTTGCTGCTGTTCGGCGGAGAGCTCGGACAGAAATTGCTGGATAGAAGCGGCATCAGAAAAGTCAAACCGGGCCCCCTGTAGAGGCGTAAATTCGAAGCGCTCTATGGATGCACAGGTCGCTCCAGAATCTGGCTCGTCTAATGTTGCGTTGCTCAGACTGCTGCCTGCCAACCAATCGCCAAAGGTATCCACTTCACCGGTCCACTCCCTGAGATTTCCCGTCAAATCATATACCCCATTACCCGATTGACAGTTGGGATAGCTTCCCGATTCAGCAACGCCATCTTCGACTGTGCTGTGATAAGAGCGAGCCGTATTGCAGAAGCGCAGGCCAAAGTCTGCAAGAGACTCTAAACCGGTTACGGCGTCGGTTGAAGAATATTGAAGAGCGTTATCACCTGCACACGCGTGCTTCCACTCAGCTGGTTCGCATAGTCGCTTTCCCTCTGCTGCACAGAGCGTTGCGGCTTCAAACCAGGTTGCCAGTAGAGGCTTTTCTCCAAGGCGATTGGGATATTCATACGCATCTATCTCGAACGCGTGTGTGCTGCCTTCCGATGTAGTTAATTCCAAGGCTACCATGCCGCTCGCTGGCAAAGAGGTCTGTTTTACCACCTGTATCGATATTTCGCTCTCGATGACGGCATCCCCGTCACTCACGGTAACTTGCAATCGATACGAACCTGGTGCGGTCGGTATGAAAGAGGCGCGATTGCCAAGGGGCAGACCCGTTTGGTCATCGATGATAGATTCGCTGGCGATGGAGAGCGTCGGCTGTTGATCGAGCTGTTGCCAATCGTAGGTTAGGGCATCGTTGTCTGGATCTGCAGCAAACGCATCTATCTCGGCTTGCGGCGCCTCAAAAAAGACGGTGGTGTCTTGAACGACGCTTAGGACTGGGGCTCGTTGGACGACGGTGACGGTAAATGAAATGCGCTGGGTGGAAGCATCGCTTAGGCAACGTTGGCGGTCTTCTTCAAGCTGGACTGAATCGCAGTCGCGGTCTGAAATACTTGCCTGTATAGAGAATGTCTCGGAGCTGCTTTCGATATTGGGGGGAGCAAACCAGGATGTTTGAGCAGCAAGTGAATCCCTGAAGCTCCCTGCGCCGAATGAGTTCCATCGGTAAAATAGGGGATCGTCATCTTCGTCTGAGGCGAAGGTGTTCAGTTCAACTTCACCACCTCGAGAAACCTGACAGGTTTCCCCCACGGAAACGGTATCGCGCTGGCCGTCCGTTGTTATACAGACGAAGCGCGCTAGTTCAATGACGGGTGGTTCGTTGGGTAAATCCTTGTGAACTAGGCTACAGGCACTGAATAGTAGAAGGGACGCTAGGAACGCGATGAGAATCATTCGCCATCGTCGTGTAAGAGCTCGAGAATTCGGTCTAGGTCACCATCGTCATAAAACTCAATTTCGATACGGCCCCTATTTCCACTGCGACGAATGTGAATGGCCGTGCCAAAGCGATGCTGCAGGCGCTCTTCCTGCTCCCGCACGAGTGGATCGTCGTCGCGCTGTTCGGCTTTCTGTTTTTTCTTCTTGTCGCGGCCGCTGCGGCGAGCGTTAACGGCCCGCTCAACCTCGCGGGCTGTGAGCTTCTCTTCGGCGGCTCGCCGCGCCAATTCGAGACGGTCATCGTCGTCGTCTAACCCCAGAAGGGCACGGGCATGACCCATTTGCAGGCGCCCCTGTCGCAGAAAATCTTGAATCTCGAGCGGTAAGTTGAGTAGTCGAAGCAGGTTGGCTACGGTAGATCGGTTTTTACCCACTTTCTGTGCGACCTGCTCTTGCGTGAGAAAACAGCGGTCCATTAACGCTCGGTAGCCCTCAGCTTCTTCAATGGGCGTTAGGTTTTCGCGTTGGATGTTCTCAATGAGCGAGAGCTCCATTAAATCTTGCTGCGATTCTATTTCGTGCACAATGGCTGGGATCGTTTCAAACCCAGCCTGACGCGTCGCGCGCCAACGTCGCTCACCGGCAATCAGGTGATAGCTCTGGCCCACGCGATTGACCGTGATCGGTTGTATAACGCCCTTTTCTTGAATTGAGCGCATTAACTCGTCAATGTGTTCGGGGTCAAATTCCGTGCGCGCTTGGAAGGGATTGGGCTCGATTTCGTCTACGTTTATATAGACGATTTGCCGCGTGTTATCGTCCGGCCCGCCGCTGTCGGGGTGTTCCGGAATAAGCGCATTTATGCCCTTACCCAGTACCGGCTTTTTACCCATGGTTAATGACTTCTCCTGCTAGGCTCATATAGTTTTGTGCACCGGGAGAGAGGATGTCGTACAGGACAATTGGTTGCCCGTGGCTAGGGGCTTCTGCCAGCCGCACGTTCCGACTGATGGCCGTCTTATAGACTTTGTTACCGAAATAAGATTTTACCTCGGATGCGACCTGACGCGAGAGGTTGAGGCGTCCATCGTACATTGTCAGCAATACGCCGGCAATCTGTAGCCGTGGGTTGAGATGGCGCTGAATCAGGCGAACGGTATTGAGCAATTTACCCAGGCCTTCTAACGCGTAGTACTCGCACTGAATGGGAATCAAAACGGACGTAGAGGCGGTGAGGGCGTTGATGGTTAGTAGCCCCAGAGAAGGGGGACAGTCTATGATCACGTATGCATACTGGTCTTTAACCTTAGAAAGCAGCGTTTCTAGCTTCTGCTCGCGCGCGATCAGGTTTACCATTTCCACTTCTGCCCCCGCTAGGTTGACGTGAGAGGGCATCAGTGAGAGATAGGAGATCTTGGTTTGCAGCGTAACTTCTTCAGGTTCCTTGTGGCCGAGCAGGGCATGGTAAATATTGCCCGGCTCGACCTCTTCGGAATCCTGAAAGCCGCAGCCCGATGTGGCGTTGGCCTGCGGGTCCATATCAATGAGCAAGGTCTTCTGTTCGGCCACGGCTAGTGAAGCGGCCAGATTTACGGCGGTAGTGGTTTTGCCTACGCCGCCTTTCTGGTTTGCGATGGCTATGATCTTGCTCATGGGGGTCCTACTTATTGCTAACGGCGGCCTGAGCAGCTGCTAGGCGCGCAATGGGAACGCGATAAGGCGAACACGAAACGTAGTTCAGACCCACGGAGTGACAGAAGGCGACCGACTCGGGATCTCCGCCGTGCTCGCCACAGATACCCACTTTGAGGTTTTTGCGGGCCTTGCGTCCACGCTCTGTGCCCATGCTAACCAACTGTCCAACCCCTTCCTGATCCAGGCTCTGAAATGGATCGGTGGGTAAGATGCCCTGTTCGACATATTCGGGGAGGAACTTACCCGCATCGTCGCGGCTATAGCCAAAGGCAAGCTGAGTTAAATCGTTGGTGCCAAAGCTAAAGAACTCAGCCTGCTCGGCAATCTGATCGGCGACAAGAGCCGCGCGCGGGATCTCAATCATCGTCCCCACGCTATAGCTGAGCTTGGTCTTGCGTTTTTTGCTAACTTCGCTCGCTACGCGATCTACCATTGCCTTCAGATCGCTCAGTTCGCGAACTGTTCCGACGAGGGGAATCATGATTTCAGGCAGTGCCTTGATACGCTTCTTCTTGGCGTTGATAGAGGCCTCGAAAATAGCTTCTACCTGCATCTCGTAAATTTCGGGATAGGTAATTCCCAGGCGACAGCCGCGGTGTCCAAGCATCGGATTAAATTCGTGCAGCGAGTCAATCTTCTTTTTAATCTGACTCAGGGGCACTTTCATCTGGGCTGCCATTTCTTTTTGCTGAGCCGCCTCGTGTGGCAAGAACTCGTGTAGAGGGGGGTCCAGCAGGCGAATAGTAACAGGCAGGCCGTTCATTGCCTTGAAAATACCTTCGAAATCGCGGCGCTGTATCGGCTTAAGCTTGCCTAGGGCCTTGCGGCGGCCCTTCTCGTCTTCGGCCAGGATCATCTCGCGCACGGCCAAGATGCGATCGCCCTCAAAGAACATGTGCTCGGTGCGGCACAGACCGATGCCTTCGGCGCCGAATCGACGAGCCACGTCTGAATCGTGCGGCGTGTCGGCATTGGTGCGGACTTTAAGCTTACGAGTTTCGTCGGCCCACTTCATTAGCTGGGCAAACTCCTTGGAAAATTTAGCCTCCTGCGTTGGAACCTCGCCCAGCATGACCTCGCCGGAAGATCCGTCCAATGACACCCAATCGCCTTTTTTGATCGTTTTACCACCGGCAGTGAATTGATCCTTCTTGTAGTCGATTGAGATGTCATCGCAGCCGGCTACGCAGCATTTGCCCATACCTCGAGCAACTACGGCTGCGTGGCTGGTCATGCCGCCTCGCGCCGTTAGAATACCCTGTGCCGCATGCATACCACCGATGTCTTCGGGAGAGGTCTCGAGACGGACGAGAATGACCTGTTTGCCCTGAGCGGCTAGCTCTTCGGCCTGATCAGCGTGAAAAACGACCGTGCCGCTTGAGGCGCCTGGCGATGCGGGTAATCCCTTGCCGATCACTTCGCTCTTCTTACCTGCGGCAAACATCGGGTGGAGCAACTGGTCCAAGTCGGCAGGATTGACGCGGAGGAGAGCCTCTTTCTTGGTGATTAGGCGCTCTTTAACCATATCGACGGCAATCTTAACCGCCGCTGCGGCAGTGCGCTTGCCGCTGCGAGTTTGCAGCATCCACAGGTGACCCTGTTGGATGGTGAATTCCATGTCCTGCATATCCTTGTAGTGTTTCTCTAGGAGGCTGCAGACGTCTTCAAATTCCTTGTATGCTTTGGGCTGCTTGCGCTTGAGAAGGGAGACGGGCTCCGGCGTGCGAATACCGGCAACGACATCTTCGCCCTGGGCGTTGATGAGGAATTCGCCATATAGCTTGTTTTTGCCGGTAGAAGGGTCGCGAGTAAAAGCCACGCCGGTCGCGCAATCGTCGCCCATATTGCCGTATACCATGGACTGGACATTGACGGCCGTGCCCCAATTGTGGGGAATGCCTTCAATTTCACGGTAGCGGATGGCGCGCTCACCCTGCCAAGAGTTGAAGACCGCGCTGATGGAACCCCACAGCTGTTCCTTGGGATCTTCGGGAAAGGTGCGCTTGAGGCGCTTCTTGATTTCTGCTTTGAATTCGACGACGAGTTCCTTGAGATCCTCGGCGAGTAGCTCGTTGTCTAATTCGACGCCGCGCTTGTGCTTCTTCTTCTCTATCAACTGCTCGAAGGGATCAATCTCGATACCCTCGGGGCGAACGCCCATAACGACGTCACCATACATTTGGACGAAGCGGCGATACACATCGTAACAAAAGCGGGGATCGCCTGATTTTTCAACAAGCCCTTCGACGATTTCGTCGTTGAGGCCGAGATTGAGGACGGTTTCCATCATACCTGGCATGGACACGCGAGCGCCGGATCGCACGGAGAGCAGCAGTGGGTTTTTGGGGTCGCCAAACTTTGCTCCCATTTTCTTTTCCACTTCGACGATGGCGGCCTCGACTTGCTTACTTAGCTGGCTAGGATACGACATTTTGTTGTCGTAGTAGTGGGTGCAGACTTCCGTGGTGATGGTAAAGCCCGCTGGAACAGGTAAGCCGAGGCTAGACATTTCAGCTAGGTTAGCACCCTTGCCGCCGAGCAGGTTACGCATGCTCCTATCGCCTTCTGATTTACGGGTACCAAACAGGTAGACGTATTTTTTCGCCATTCCTCAATACACTTTCGCTAATGGTTAAAGTTGATCGGAAAATCGCGTTGAGCGCCTTTGCGCAATAGGGTTCATATTGCGAGCGGGGGCTGATTTTCAGCAGTTGTTTAATATATATTAAGGTATTTATGTATGCAAGAGAATCAGTCCCAAACAGACTCCCATTTGCCGCTTTCTGCCGAGCGGTAAATCGCTAGGGCCGCGCGGAGTTCGCCCAACGCGTATTCCGGTCCGGCTGCCAACGTTTTTCCATCGAGAACGGCGGCGGCAAAATCCGCAATTTCCGGTCCGAATGAGGCCGTATATCCCGGACTGGAAAAAACCATTTGCCCGTCTCTGTGCTCAGCATCCCATAGCCACAGTTCGGCACCGGACAGGCTTGCGCTGATGGTTATTTCGCCTTTGGTACCCGTGATGCGCCACCACGGTTCGGGGGCGAAGACGGTATCGATCATCATGGCATCAAACTGCGCGCATTGCCCGGATTGGAAGCGGAAAAGTGCACGCGTCAGAGACTCGCCTTCCATTTGCCGCAGGGGATGTCCCACGACGCCTATGACTTCCTCAATTTCTCCCATCCACATGCGCAGCGGGCGGATCCAGTGTGAGCCACCGTCAATGGTAATTCCTCCGCCCGTTCGATTTCGTTCAAAGCGCCATGGACGTGCTTCCTTAAACCAATAGTCGTCGTATTCGTAAACGAAGGCGGCGCGCGCGGTGATAATCTCGCCTATGGCACCTGCTTCAATCAGCCTTTTGGCCTCGACAATTTCGGGCCAGTACTGCGCATTTTCGGCGACCATAAAGACGGAGTCCGTTTGGCTTGCGACCTGTAGGATTCGATCGCAGGCCTCGAGGGTGGGCGCCATTGGTTTTTCCAGCAGGACGTGTTTTCCGGCTCGCAGGCACTGTATGGCCAAGTCCTCGTGTAGGTCGTGGGGGAGCATGAGGTCGACGGCGTCAAAATCCCCGTGCTCGAGAGCCTCTTCTAACGAGGTGAATGCCTGGCCTCCGGTCTCGGCTGCGTAGGCCTGTGCTTTCTCTGGGTCGGGGTCGACGCAGGCGGTTATACGGACATTAGTAGCGTGAGTAGCGTGTTCGAGTAGGCCGTCTAAGTGGTAGCGTGCGATCGCGCCGCAGCCTACAAAGGCCATATTAAGTGTTTGTGACATAGTTCCCCACTGGGCTGAGGTAATTGCGAGAGGAAGCAAACATAAAAATGGGTTTGCTGAGTTGCAAATGGATTGTTATATAGGGGTCTGTATTTGTAGAAGAAGTTTTAACGTTGCGCTTCGCGTGGGGAATGCGATGCGCTGAAAGGGAGGGTACGCATGGCAAGATGGTGCATTGTTTTAGGTCTATTATGGGCCACTGTCAGCTATGGTCAAAGCCTTGGCCAACTGTCGGGCACCGTATCAGATGACAGCGGTAGTCCAATTGTGGGAGCCAATGTCGTCTTAGAAGGAGCGGCTTTAACGGAGGGTAAAACAGGCGTGAGCAGTGACGAAGGCGGCCGCTTTATGCTCACCGATATTCCAGCTGGTACCTACGTGCTGCGCATCACGCACATCGGTTTTTCCGAACTCGTTTTGGCCGATGTTTCAGTCGACGGTGAGAGCGAGCTCGAACTGGTCATGAGCGATGAAGTAATCTTTATTGACCAGAGCGTTGTATCGGCATCGCGCCGGCAGGAAAAGATACTCGATGCGCCCGCATCGGTTTCGGTTATAGACGCTGAAGATATTCGCACACAGCCCGTGTCTACCGTGGCCGAACATATCCGCGACCTACCGGCCGTTGACTTTGCTCAGACCGGCCTGGCTCAGGCTAACGTCGTTGCGCGTGGTTTTAACAATATCTTCTCCGGTGCTATGCTGACGCTGACGGATAATCGCATTGCGCGCGTGCCGTCACTGCGTCTCAATGCCTACAACTTTATCCCCGTGACCAATGACGACATCGAGCGCATTGAGCTCGTGTTGGGGCCGGGTTCGGCACTCTATGGACCGAATAGCGCCAACGGCGTAATGCATATCATTACGCGCTCGCCGCTGGATCAGCAGGGCACGAACGTAAACGTGGGATTGGGTGAACGCAGCGTGCGCCGTTTCTCTGCGCGTCATGCCGGCAAGATTGGAGAGGACCTCGGTTATAAACTCTCCTTGCAGTCCTTTTCAGGTACGGATTGGGAATATGTCGACCCCTTGGAGACCCAAGATCGCGACTATGACCTCTCGCGGACTTCGTCTGAATTACGAATCGATTATCGGCCTAATGATGACCTGACGGCCGTCGTTTCGGGTGGGTATAATCAGGCTTCGAATATTGAGATGACGGGGCTCGGTGCCGGGTTGGCCGATGGCTGGATTAGCGGTTATTACCAAGCGCGCGTCTTATACAAAGACTTCTTTTTTCAGGCCTTTCAAAACTGGACCGACGCAGGAGACACCTTTCTGCTTCGCAGCGGAGACCCGATTCGCGACAAATCTACGCTAACCGTTCTGCAGTTGCAGCATTCCTATGAGATTGGTGCACGTCAGCGCTTTACCTATGGAGCCGACGTGTTGCGCACGCGCCCAGATACTGAGGGCACAATTAATGGGGCCAACGAAGACGATGACGATATAAATGAGTTCGGCGTCTATCTGCAGAGCGAGACCTCGTTGACGGACCAGTTGGAATTAGTGTTGGCTGCCCGTTACGATGACCATAACCGGATTCCAGACGCAGAGCTGAGCCCGCGCGCTGCGATCGTCTTTAAGCCGACGGATACGCAGACGATCAGGTTGACGTATAACAGTGCGTTCTCCACGCCCAGCAACAACAATATGTACCTCGATTTGGTCTCATCGCGTGATGCCTTCTCTACGGGGGCGCTCTTCCAGCCGACGTTCGGTTTTGCGCCGAGCTTTGACATTCGGGCGCAGGGAACCTACCGCAGAGGTTTCGACGGTGGATTCAGCTTTATGCGCTCGGCCAATGGGCGCCCGCAGTTTCGCTCCCCGTTTGCTCCGCTTGCCGGTGCTTCGCCAGAGCAGTACTGGGATCTGAACGATCCTCTGTTCACTAACGTAATGTGGAGCGTTGGTCGCGGTGCTACGTTGGCGCAGTTGACTCCGGTATTTGCCGGACTGGTTGCTGGACAGCTACAGGCCGCTGGATTGGATGCGGCAACGGCGCAGGCACAGGCCGGTGCCCTGGCTGCCGCGCTGCCATCCCTAATACCAGAACAGCTTGGAGGGCTCAATAATTCGTTGATGTCCCTCAATCTAGAAAAGGTTGCAGCTGGAGATGCGGCGCCTTTTGATCCAGTTGCCGATGCGTACGACGTTCCGTTTACCCGTTCGACGAATACCCACACATTTGAGCTTGGCTACAAGGGGGTGTTGGGAAATAAGCTAGTCGTTGCTGCCGATGCCTATCGGACAACAACGGAAAACTTTGTTGGCCCACTTGCCGTAGAGACGCCCAACGTCTTTCTCGAACCCACGAGCTTGGCCGCTGCGCTGGGACCGGGTATTGCAGCTGCGATGGCCGATCCCGCTAACGCCCAGGTCGCTGGCGCCGTTGCAGCGCTAGATGCTGTGCAAGTGCCCGGCGTGGTCGAGGGTAACGGAAATGGCACGGCAGTTGACGAGGTCACGGCGCTTTTTGTGGGGGGCGCGGCTAGCATACCTTATGGAACCGTGTCGCCCGAACAGGCCTATGATCCGACGGCTCTGATTCTTGCTTATCGAAACTTTGGTAAAGTTACGACGAGCGGTTTTGACCTGAATTTGGCCTATTATGCAAGTGATGCGCTTATGCTTTCTGGAGGTATGGCCTATATCCAGAACAACTTCTTTGAAGACGTTGACGGCATTGCTGATATTGCGCTCAATGCACCTAAGCTCAAGCTCAAGATGGGAGCGCAGTATGCTCTAGAGGACATGGGACTCCGTCTTGGCGCACAGGTGCGTTATAGCGACTCGTTCCAACAGAGTTCAGGTGTGTATATAGGAGACGTCGACGCCTACAGCGTGCTCGACCTCAATGTGGGCTATCAGTTACCGATCGAACAAAATATGCGTCTGACGTTGGACGTTTCCAACGCGCTTAACAATGAGCATATTGAATTTGTCGGTGCACCGATGATTGGAAGACTGGCCGTTATGCAGTTGAGTGCTGCCTTCTAACCTCACGCATCTACTCCGCTACAGAAAATGCCCCCGCTACCAGCTGTGTAGCGGGGGCATTTTTTACGGCAGTATAGTTGTTCAGCGATCTTGAATAAACGTGCCGTTTTGCAATTCGCCGAATGCCTGACGAAGTTCCTCTTCCGTGTTCATCACAATGGGCCCATGCCAGGCGACAGGCTCTTCAATTGGGCGTCCCGAAACGAGTAAGAAGCGCAGTCCATCAGGGCCGGCTTGGACGGCAATCTCATCGCCGCTGTCGAATAAGACAAGAGATCTGTTGCCTAAGGTTTGGGAGGGAGTAGGGACCTTCTGTCCGACGATCTCTGTCTGGACAATTTGTGGCTCAGAGGCGTCGCGAAACGAACCGGAACCGGCAAATATATAGGCGAAAGCGCTGCGGTACGTATCGACGGGAAGGGTTTTGTGCCGGTTAGGTGGAACGGATATATCGAGGTAGCATGGGTCGGCAGCAATGCCGTCTACCACGCCTCGTTTTCCCCAGAAATCACCGCAAAGAATACGGGCGGTTGTGCCGTCGTCGTCTATGACTTCGGGGACGTCCTTTGACAGTACGTCTTGGTAGCGCGGTGCCGTCATCTTAAGCGA
>Ga0181593_10000641_pt1 | contig 30661 bp, 31 predicted proteins | sample 071ome_19_FD_133756 | JGI IMG/M metagenome (GOLD analysis project Ga0181593, IMG submission 133756) | Coastal salt marsh microbial communities from the Groves Creek Marsh, Skidaway Island, Georgia - 071413AT metaG (megahit assembly) | ecosystem: Environmental > Aquatic > Marine > Intertidal...
GGACGAGATAGCTACGTTGAGGAGTCCCCACTATTTTGTGACTGAGCAAACATACTGCCTCCCTTCGAACATCACGGTCACTGCGTAAACGCCGCTGCCCTGATGCTCGCTACATACTTTATTGAATAGACCTCTTTCTAGGCCTGCTTCATACTCGTCCCTGGTAAGGTGGTAGTTTTCCCGTTCGCCCCACTCGAAGACCTTTTGCCTGAGAGTTTTTATCAACTCCTCGCTAGACATGGACATGATAAAAGACCTGGTAATTAAACAGTCTGTTTTATACAAAATCTAATGTAATTTGTCAAATTTATAGTAACTTCTCTCGGATTGCAGAACACTTGATTTTCGATATACTGACTTGACCAATTGTCCGGTTAGCTCAGCTGGATAAAAACAAAGTGACCGGTTAGCTCAGCTGGTAGAGCGCTACATTGACATTGTAGAGGTCACAAGTTCAAGTCTTGTACCGGTCACTAATGAAAATTTTAAGCATCGAGACATCCTGCGATGAAACTGCTGTGAGCCTTGTCGAGGCGACCGGTGATTTTCCACATGCTACATACAATGTGCTTGGAAACGCTCTTTTTTCGCAAGTCGATATACACCGTGAGTACGGGGGTGTCTTCCCTGCTGTTGCAAAGCGTGAACACGCAAAGACACTCGTTCCAATGCTTGGGAAGGCGCTTACTGAAGCCAACATGTTTGTAGAGGAGCACACAGAGCTCTCGCAAGACATGATAGAAAAGCTCACAACCATTCTTCATCGTGAAGAAGGTCTTGCAGATGCCCTCATTACTTTTTTTGAACACTACAGCATTCCTAAGATTGACTGCGTTGCGGTCACCTCTGGGCCTGGACTTGAGCCGGCGCTTTGGGTGGGAATCAGTTTTGCAAAGGCGCTTGGAACTTACTGGGATATTCCAGTCGTACCCGTAAACCATATGGAGGGACATATTCTCTCTTCAATATTTACTGGAGAAAAATTACCAGAAGTTGCCTTCCCTTCCCTTGCCCTTCTTATTTCAGGAGGACACACCGAGCTAGTAAAAATGGATGATTTTGCACACTATGACACAGTTGGAGAAACGCGTGATGACGCTGTCGGAGAAGCGTTTGATAAAGTTGCACGCATGATGGACCTTCCCTATCCAGGTGGTCCAGAGATAAGTAAGCGCGCAAAAGTCGCACGGGAGAAGAATCTTCCACAATACTCAGAGCTTCCACGCCCAATGCTCGATAGTGGGAACTTTGACTTCTCTTTTTCTGGTCTTAAAACAGCGGTGCGCTACGCAATTGCTGAACAAGAACTTACCGAGGAAGAAAAAGAAGCCCTTTCGCGTGACTTTGAAGACTGTGTCACTGAAGTGCTGCTTAAGAAAACACAAAACGCAATCGACGAGTATGGCATCAATACACTCATTGTAGGTGGTGGTGTTTCTGCAAATGCGTATATTCGCGAAAAGTTCAATGAATTTTTCGCGTCCGGGTACCCAGCGCTCACTGTCTACTTCCCTCCGAAAGAACTCTCGACCGACAACAGCATCATGATTGCGCTCTCTGGACATGCGCGCCTTAAAGACGCAAAGAACACCGAAATGCTAGCCCAAATAGTCGCAGAAGGAAACCTTTCTCTTTAAATTTACGTTTGAAACGGCTTATTTTCGTGCTATTATCGAAACACTATGTCGGATGAAAAAAAGCAAGAAACACCTAATATTCCAGAGATTTTCCTGAAGCCATACTCTCCACAAGACAACGAGCAAAAGCTCTACGAAATGTGGGAACAATCTGGCTTTTTTAATCCTGATACATGTATCAAAAAAGGTGTTGCAGAAAAGGATGCTGAAACTTTCTCAATTGTCCTCCCTCCCCCAAATGTTACGGGAGTTCTCCATATGGGTCATGCTGCAATGCTTGCAATTGAAGATATTTTTGTGAGATACAACCGCATGCTTGGCAAACGGACGCTTTGGGTTCCTGGTACTGACTCTGCAGCAATTGCGACACAAGCTAAGGTAGAAAAAGAAATTTACAAAAAAGAAAAGAAAAGTCGGCACGACTTTTCTCGTGAAGAATTTCTTGAAAAAGTTCATACGTTTGCTGAAGAGAGTAAAAATACCATCATCAGTCAAACGAAAGCTATGGGCTCATCACTCGATTGGTCACGCTATGCGTACACACTCGATGAGAAACGAAACACAGCAGTCAACACTGCATTTAAAAACATGTATGATGCTGGACTTATTTATCGTGGGAAACGCTCAGTAAACTGGGACCCGAAAATGCAGACGACTGTATCGGACGATGAGATTGAATATGTTGAACAAAAAGACCCATTTTATTACTTTAAATATGGACCATTCACCATCGGAACCGTACGTCCAGAAACAAAATTTGGAGATAAATATGTGGTGATGCATCCGGATGACTCTCGGTATAAAGAGTACGAACACGGACAAAAAATCGAAGTCGAATGGATAAACGGCCCAATCACGGCAACCATCATCAAAGACGAAGCTGCTGACCCTGAAATGGGGTCAGGTGTGATGACTATTACTCCATGGCACTCAGCAGTCGATTTTGAAATTTCAGAGCGTCACTCTCTAGATGTTGAGCAAGTTATTGATGAACGAGGCATCCTTCTTCCTATTGCTGGAGAATTTGAGGGAGAACACATAAAAAAGGCTCGCGCAAAGATTATTGAGAAGATGGAAGCAAAGGGACTTATTGAAAAGGTTGACGAGGACTATATTCACAATGTAGCTACTAACTCTCGAGGAGGAGGAATGATTGAGCCTCAAATCAAATTGCAATGGTGGGTTGACGTGAACAAGGAATTTACGATGGGACCGTCTGAAATACCTGGGGTACATGAAGGAGATACGGTCACACTGAAGAGTCTCATGAAAGCAGCGGTAGAAAATGGTGGTGTTGCTATCTTCCCTGACCGCTTCGTAAAAACATACAACCATTGGATAGATAATCTGCGTGACTGGTGTATCTCACGCCAAATTTGGTACGGACATCGAATCCCAGTATGGTATCCAGAAACACTCGAGCCAAATACTCCAGAAGATATTCATATTGGAGAAAAACCACCTGAAGACGGAAGAAAATGGGTACAAGACCCTGACACGCTCGACACTTGGTTCTCTTCTGGTCTATGGACGTTCTCAACACTTGGCTGGCCAGAGCAAACGGAAGACTTGAAGACATACCACCCAACCACAATACTCGAAACTGGGTATGACATCCTCTTCTTTTGGATTGCACGAATGATACTTATGAGCACGTTCCACCTTGGACAAGTACCGTTTAAGAATGTGTACCTTCATGGACTCGTCCGTGACAACAAAAACCGAAAGATGAGCAAATCGCTTGGAAATATTATTGACCCGCTCGATATGATAGAGAAGTATGGTGCTGACGCTACTCGCCTCTCGCTTATCATTGGCGCTGCGCCTGGGAACGATGTGCCGCTTTCAGAAGACAAGGTACGAGGATACAAACACTTTGCTAACAAGGTATGGAACATTAGTCGCTTTGTTCTTACCAACGTCGATGGCGTTGATGTAACCAAAGAACCAGCATCTGAGGACTTCTCAGAACGCGAGATGGAAATACGAAAAGAATTCCATGCGCTCCTTAAAGAAGTTTCAGAGGATATAGAAGACTACAAACTCTATCTCGCAGGCGAGAAGGCATACCATTATCTCTGGCACACATTTGCAGACGTCATTATTGAAGAGAGTAAGGAAATATTGAATGGAGATGATGAAAAGGCTCGTAATACCCGCGGATGGCTTCTCTATCACCTCCTTACCGAAAACTTAAAAATGCTTCATCCGTTTATGCCATACGTCACTGAAGCAATCTGGCAAGAACTTCCTCACAAAGACTCTGAAATACTTATGGTCGCCAAATGGCCACATCAACAAAATCGCGACTAGTTGTCGCGATTTTTGTTTCTAAAGTGATACAATAATCCTATGGAGTTCACCTCTACGCATTTTGCGATTGCATTCCTAGCAGGGCTGATCCCTGCCCTTTTCTGGCTCTGGTTTTGGCTGAGAGAAGATAAGTGTAAACCAGAGCCAAAAATACTTATTATTTCTTCCTTTATCGCAGGAATGCTTATCATCCCGCTTGTCCTTCCGCTACAAGAGTACGCAATGAGTCATTACAAAGGCCAAAATCTCATTGTGGTGTGGGTAATTATAGAAGAAGTACTTAAATATTCTGCTGCGCTTATTGTTGTCCTTTGGAACCGAGCAGTCGATGAGCCTATCGACGCGATTATCTACATGATTACTATTGCGCTCGGATTTTCTGCACTTGAAAATGCACTCTTTGTCTTTAACCCGCTCATACAAGGTGAATATATGACTTCGTTTGTAACTGGCAATTTCCGTTTTGTAGGTGCAACTCTACTTCATGTACTCGCTTCCGCTACAGTTGGTATCTCAATGGCACTCGCATATTACAAGCACACTGTCGTCAAAGTGCTCTCAGCAACCGGTGGGTTATTCATTGCTATCTTATTGCATGCACTATTCAACTTATTTATAATGGAAGCAAGTGGAGCAACTGTCCTTACGGTCTTTATGTTCGTTTGGATGGGCATCATCGTCCTCTTCTTAATCTTTGAAAAAGTTAAAATGCTTGAAAAGCAACATCGTCGAATATCATGATAAAAAAACCATCATTTCTAGAGCGACTCACGGGTTCAACTAAAGTGGACTCTTCTGAAGAAGAATTCGATCAGGAGAATGATTTTGAGTTTGAGGAGGAAGAGGAAGAAAACTCAACGCAAGCGATGGGTGATGAGTGGGTTGAAGAAGGAGAAGATGAGCAAGACGGTGAACTTCCTGTCGATATGTATCAAACGCAAGAAGCTATTGTAATCCGTGCACTTGTGGCAGGGGTAAGTCCTGAAGACCTCAATATTTCCATTACACGTGATATGGTCACACTCCAAGGACAACGAGAAGAGGTACAAGAGGCACCAGACGAAGATTATTTCCATCGTGAACTATTCTGGGGTTCGTTTTCTCGCTCAATAGTACTTCCTGAAGAAATCATTATCGACGAAGCTGAGGCACGAGAAAAACATGGATTACTTGAAATTATACTTCCAAAACTCGACAAAGGCAGAAGTGCTAAACTAACAGTAAAAAGTCATTCAAAATAAGAAAAACCACCCCGAGGGGTGGTTTTTTAATTTAATCAAGCATGGCCAGTGCTTTATTCACTTCAAGGAACACAGCTGTTGGATTAAGCTGTTCTTTTTCTGCAATCAGGAGTGCCATATGTATCACGAATGATGGCCCACGAAGTGCTCGCTCCCCCACAGAATCACCGGATGCAAAAATTGCATTTATTGATGAGAGTTCCTCAGCAGTTACAACATGAAGTAAATCAGATACTCTCTGTATGCGATATGTATCAATCACAGAAAGTAATTTTTTTGTGTACGCACCACTCGTAAATATATCCAAAGCTTGTTTCTGAGCCTCATACGCAATCACTTCCTCATCGGCCCATACACTACTTCCAACCACTTCATCTACACCTGAAGTCTGTAAACGTACATCTTCATACAAATGCCAGAATTCATGCACCAACTGTGCACAGAGCCACTGCTTCGTCATCTCCATCCGCGGAGCGAAGATAATGTTTGATTGTGGTTCGTACATAAACACGTTGCGAATGTTCAACTGCCGCATTTGATTTAGATCAAGAAATAATACCTTTGCATCTTTCAACTTTGAATCTACTGAACGTATTTGAAAACCAAATCGATTATTAAACTGCACAAACCCAAAACTAATCTCTGACGAAATTTCTCTGAGATATGGTAATGAACTAGAAAGCTCTGTAATGCATGATTCAGCTGCATTTTTTACTAACATAAGATTCTGAGGTGTATCACGTATCCACAGAGTTTGCTTTGTATCGTAAACAAAATCCCCCATTTCAGACGCCGTAACTATATTGGCGAGAAACAGTGAAAGTAGAAGAATGTATTTCATCCTTTATCTCCCATATAAATGTGAATGTACAACTACGTAAAATATACGTTGATATCGCCACTCGTCAAGTGTTACAAATCATTTGTGCCCTTGGCACCTTTTATTTTTGATCAAATCAAAACTAGGTATATCATCTAAACTTTGATTCTGATGCCCGGGGTCAGGCTGAAGATATGGGTTATCTTTCAAAACCAACATGAAATTGTCTCTCAGACAATTTCAATCCTGCAGACGGAGTCGTACGAGAGAGTTTGATTATGGTGCCCTGACTAGGAATCGAACCTAGATCGATGCGTTAGGAGTGCACTGTTCTATCCATTGAACTACCAGGGCCTATAATGTTCGTCATAGTATCACACTTTAAGAAAGTGATAAGTTATTAGCTCACAAATGAATTTTTAGCCTGTTGGCTTTGCTATAATGACTGAATGTCTGAAGAAGAGAAAAAGAATACAAAAAATGAACCCCATATGGGGCACGAAGAAATACTGAGACTCATTAAAGAAAACGCTGAATTACTGGAGGAAAATAATAAACTACTCAGAAAGATTCATAAGCATTTTGTCTATGGTGTGGTCTTTAAGTTTTTGTGGTTTGCCATTCTAATTGGCCTTCCTTTTGCAATTTACTTCTATGTCCTTGAACCATATTTTGAAGCACTCGGCTCAAACTATGAAGTATTTAGGCAGGGCGTCGCAGAAATACCCGGTCTCCGAGGTCTCGAAAAGATCTTGCCACAAGTTGATTAGATATTGGTTTGCGTATCGAAATATGCTACTATCTTTGGGCGCAAATCATTCCTAGAATGACATGCTGAGGTAGCTCAGTTGGTAGAGCATTTGTCTGAAGAACAAAGGGTCGGCGGTTCGAGCCCGCCCCTCAGCACAAAACGTTAAGCAAAACGAGCCGTTGGGGCTCGTTTTGTAGTTTTGTGAGCCGGAGCAGTGTTTCGGCTATACCTAATGCCGAAACGAGCGAGGCCGGGCAGGAGGTACTTATGAGCAAAGCGAATTAGTAACCTGACGCCCATATATTTCTAAAATACTGATGTGAGCTGCGCCGAGCCCGCCCCTCAGCACACAAAAAAAACGCCCCTCCCCATTGGGCGTTTTTCAATTGTATCAAATCTACTAGAGCCCAAGAAGTTCCTTCACCTTGCCCTCATCAAAGCCAACTACTACATCATCTCCAATCTTAATTACTGGCACTCCCATTTGTCCAGTCATATCAATCATCTCTTGTCGTTTTTCCATATCAGTTGCAACATCGTTGTCTGTGAACTCCACATTGTTCGCCCCAAAGAATTCTTTCGCAGCATGACAAAAATGACAGGTTGGTGTGCTGTAGATTGTTACTTGTTTATCCATACGTAAATTACTTTATTCTTAGTGATACCAGAGAGTATACCATATTACCACCTATTATCGCCAAAAAAAGAGTATGTCGAGAAATGATTTCTCACTTTCTTCTTTTGCAAGAACAGTAAGTGCTACTTGTTCCTCACTCTCATCTTCTAGAAGTATCACTACCTGCTCTCCCTTTTTTGCTACGTCAAATCTATTTCGAAGCTCCTCCTCCACACCCCGCTCATCTTTAAGATACTCAACTTTTGCCTCTATTGCTTGTGCTCGTTCTTCAATAGCATGGAGTTCAGCTTGTTTGACATCGAGTCGTTCTTTCATTTCTCTAGAAACAGTATATCGTTCATACACAGCAGTAGACAAAAGTATGGCGAGCACAAAAACTACCAAGATACTTATTTTGGAATATAAAATTCGTCTAATCTTCCGCTTTTCGTGAAAATCAAACATATGGTATATTTTACCCCATGAGTTTCTTATTTCACAAACGTTCAAAGAAAGTAATCAAGTGGGTATGGTCAGTTATTGCTGTTTTGATTGCTCTCAGTATGATATTTGCCTTTTCAGGAGGAATTGGTTTTTAATCTTTACAAACAATTATTTCGCTGTAATACTAAGCAAGGATACAGTTTTTCGATGACCAAGGGGATGATTCTCCATTGAAGGTCTGGTATAGCCTTTCATCAGCAATGAGCCCCTGAATCCCGACTTCATATGCTGAAATACCCGGTTCTACAATCGATATATAGGTGCCCTGCAAACAGCCGATTGCTGTCTGTTAAATTCTAGGGAGGGCTTTACCAAGTTGGACGAAGGCAATTTTGTAAAGTTTATCATTAGATAAAGGGCCCTGTAGAATACGCCGTCTCATTTGAGACGGCGTTTTTAACTAATCACCTTTTACCATCTTCATAAACACATCAGGTGGAATATGAACATTCCCGGTGCCGTGCGCAAGCATTTTTGCCTTTCCTTTCTTTTGCTTCTCACGAAGCTTCATCTTTCGTGTGATATCTCCACCATAAAGCTTTGCGGTAACATCCTTCTTAAGTGCTGAAAGTTTTTTAGTAGCTGTTACTTTACCAAGTACTCTTGCTTGTATTTTTGTTACAAACTGCTGTCGTGGGAGTGCGGTGTACAGCTTTTCGGTCATTGCTTTTGCTTCCGTGTCAGCACGCACAATCCCTACCACCTTTGAAAAAGCAGGTACCACTTCTTCAGCAACAAGAACCTCGAGTTTTGTGACAGATGCAGGCCTCAATTCAGCTATTTCGTATGAAAGTGATGCATACCCACTACTTGCATTCTTTAAACGGTCAAAAAAGCCTCTCATGAGCTCTCTGAGTGGCATTTCTACTTGAAGGAGTGTCCTGCCATCGCCAAACACCTCAGTTTCAATCACACTCGCCTCGTGTTCAAACAAGAGGGTCATGACATTCCCCATGTAATCGCTTGGAAGTATGATTTGTCCAAGTATCCAAGGTTCTCGTACGGTCACTTTTTCACCATGGTCAGGAAACCGAGTTGCAGCATATATCTCTTCTACTTTCCCATCCGGCCATGTCACTTCATACGAAATTGAAGGTGTGGTGATAATTATTTCAATATCAAATTCTCTTCGAAGTCGTTCCGTAATAATCTCCATATGAAGCATACCCAAGAAACCACACCTAAATCCACGCCCAAGTACTCCAGAAGATTCTTCTTCATACGAAAGAGATGAATCTGAAAGCTTAAGTCTATCGAGAGCTTGGCGAAGCATTGTAAAATCATCCTGGCTCTCGGGGAAAACTGATGACCAGACAACCGGTGGAGCTTCCTTGTATCCTGGAAGTGGCGTCGCGTTTGACTTCTCAAGTCGAAGCGTATCCCCTACATTTGCTATTCCTGGCTCCTTAAGACCAGTCACAATGTATCCAATCTCACCTGAATTTAAGTCAGCCACTGGATTTTCTTCTGGTGAAATAACTCCCACTTCAAGTGCGGTAAATTTCTTACCGGTCGCAGAAAATTCAAGCACATCACCCTTTTTTACTTTTCCATCAAACACTCGTTGGTACACAATAATTCCTCGATGATTCGAATACTGAAAATCAAAAATAAGCCCTCGATATGTTGCGTCTTCATTTTGTTCTGGAGCTGGAATACGCTCACAAATCGCGTCAAGCAACTCTTTCACGCCCTCACCTGTTTTTCCTGACGCTTTAAGAATATCGTCCTCTTCACATTCAAGAAGATTGATAATTTCTTCACCAACTTCCTTTGGACGAGCATGGCCCACATCTATCTTTGTAAGCACAGGAATGATGGTCAGCTTTTGGTCTTTAGCCATCTGCAGTGTTGTAAGGGTTTGTGCTTGTACCCCTTGTGTACTATCGACAAGAAGTAGTACTCCTTCAACTGCGTTGAGAGCGCGAGATACTTCATACGAGAAATCAATGTGACCAGGAGTATCGATTAAGTTTAAAATATATTTTGTTCCATCTTTTTCATAATCCATTCGTGCAGGTTGCATCTTGATGGTAATTCCTCGCTCACGCTCAAGATCCATGGAGTCAAGCACCTGTTCCTTCATTTTTCTCGCTTCTACCGTACCGGTAATCTCAAGCATGCGATCTGCAAGCGTTGATTTTCCATGGTCAATGTGGGCAATAATCGAAAAATTGCGTATTTGCTTCATATATGAACTCCTACTCTACCATTAGATATGGAAAATTGAAATTAGATTGCAAGATGGTCTTCATCCTGAGGCGCCAACATTTCTTCCTTTCGTATAAGTCTTTTCCTGCAAACCTGAACTACTTCACTTAATTCTCTACTTCTAAACAGGGCTTGCATAAGAATGTACCCTACTAAACCTACTGCCCCAGCAATAAACCCTTGTAAGAAGACTCCTAGCAACGTCTCATTTGTATATATAGTGACGAAGTATTGAAGTGCCACATATGAAACAAAGCCAGCTCCAAGAGCAGCGACAAACGACTGTATAAGTGGTCTTACTAATGTCTTAAGGCTAAGATAAATCTTTCTGTGCCCAACTAAGAGAATGGTCACCCCGTGCACCAACATAGCTGACGTGTACCCCAATGAAAGTGCGAGTACTTCTGTACCTGGCACACCTTCAAGTCGCATGATACCAATTAGTGTTTGTGAAAACTCAGAACCAACAACAAAATGCATGTAAAAGAAGAAAGTTGTCAGAAGTGTAAGGCTGGATGAAAAAAGTGTCACGAGAAGCGGGATACGAGTATTCCCTACTGCATATAACGCTCGCGTCATAAGTAAATGTACAGCCTGTGCCGTAAGTGAAATTACAAAAAGTGCAAGTACCGCTGCAGTAAGCCTCGTATCATCCCAATCAAATTCTCCTGAACCGAGGACAACCCGGACAAACTGTGCTCGTATAACTATAAAAAGTGCGATGACGGGGAGTGACCAAAAAAATATATGTTTAAGTGCATTTGATACTGAGGCACTGAACTCTTCATGTTTATGTTCTGCAAAAAGCTGTGCAAGAAATGGAAAGGCGGCAACTGAATAACTTACACCAATAATGGCGAGTGGGACTGACTGAAGATTAAATGCAAACTGAAAAACTGACACGGAGCCAACAGTCATGATACTCGCAAATCCAATAAGAGCCAGCAGAATTACCTGATGAAGTGAAAGTGTGAGCGCACGAGTAAGTGATGTTCCAAGCACTTTTCCAATTTCACTCATATCAATCCTGCGTGTAACGCGAGGTGCAAGTTTTGTACCCATCACAAACGGCAACTGGATACACAAATGTCCAAGCGCGCCCAACACCACACCGTATGCAAGCCCGATGATACCCATAATTGGATATAAAAATATCAGACCTAGAATAATACCAATGTTGTAAATAATTGGCCCTACAGCGTACAGAATAAATCTATGTTTAAGTTGTGTGACTACTCCAAAAAGACTCGAAACACCCAGAAGAAGAGGTTGAAGTAGCAAAACACGAACCAAAAGCACTAGGGCGTCTATATATGTCTCAAAACCTGGAAACAAGAACTGGACAAGTGGTTCAGCAAAGACAATTGCTATACTGGCAATAAGCACATACCCTGCAATAAAGAGTGTAAATATTTGTGACAATAATTCTCGAGCTTTCGTATAATCTTCCCCTTTAATCCGCTCTGAAATAAAAGGAATGAGCACATACACTGAAAGTGTCGACGCAAACAATACATATAAGAAATCGGGAATGCGAAAAGCAGTGTAGTAAAGATCAAGCTCGATACTTGCACCAAATTCGTGTGCCAACAATCTGTCACGAATCAAAGCAAGTATTTGTGAACCAAACGTGAAGAGTGCAAGAATATACGCGGCTTGGTGTAAGCCGCGTATTTCCTTATGTACCATGTTGAGCACCTGTTGCATGTACTACTCAGTCGTTACTGGATTTTCAGACTCAATTTCTGGTTCAAAAATTGGCACCTCCTCGTTTATATTACCTTCAGAAGTGTTTGGCAATGTGTTCACTGGCGTAAGAAGGTCTGAGTCAGGATCTTGTGATGTCCGTACATTTCCTTGTATATCTGTTTCTGGAAGTTGTTCTCCAACCGTTGGAACTACGTTATCGCTACCAGATATGTTTCCTCCTTGCTTAAGGGTATTGAGGAGATTTTTTAACTCTTCATTATCCTGATTGAGTTCGTACACTCTCTCAAGCTGAGTAATCGCCTCGGGTGTTCTGCCTTGTCCTTCGTACGCAAGCGCAAGTAGGTACCGTGCATTTGCATAATCTGGATCAAGTGCAACAGCGCGTTCAAAGGAAGTAATCGCTCCATCAATGTCATTCACTGCAGAAAGGAGAACTCCAAGTTGGTAATATCGAACAGCATTACGAGGTTCGAGCGATATAACTGCCCGTGTTGATTGAATTGCTGCCTCTACATTACCATCAGCAATCTCTAATTGTGTGAGGATAAAGAATGCTTCAGTAAAGTTTGGCTTGAGTGCAATTGCTTGATTAATGTACGTTCGTGCTTCATTACTATTTCCAGCACGAGCCTCCACCACTGCAGTTTCAAGGAACGGAAGTGGATTTTTAGGGTTAAGTTCTCGAGATTTACCAAGTGCTTCAAGTGCCCGTTCACTCGCTCCCTCAACACCAAAACCAATCAAAGAATTGTAGATACCCGCCAGTACTGACCAGTTAGCTGGTTCTTGACTGTCAATACGGATAGCCTCTTCAGCAAACTCAATTCCATTTGCAGCGGCTTCACGAAGTTCTTGCGTTTGTGCTTCGTTTAGATTTTGAACACCTGCGAGTCCATTTATGCGAGCAAGTTGATATTCAGCGAGTCGTCTCATAAACACATCACTTGATGTGAGCGCGTGAGCGCTAATAACATCTTGTTCAAGTTCACTGATTGTCTTGCCTTGTTGCATTGCCCGAACACTTTCATTGAACGAGTAGACTGAAGAATAATGCCTCCCAGTTGCATACAACACACTCACTGAACTTACAATCACTACAATCACTCCGAGAGTAAGGACGAAACCAGCTCTTCTATTTGTTCCAACGACAATACTTTTACTTGGACCTCCTTTCAATACTCTAAATGCTTGGAGAGAAACTCCTGTGCATAGAGCTCCAAGTAGAAGCACCGTCACACCTGTTACGTACACAAATGACATGCCCCAAATGTAGACCGCACTCACAAACGAAGAAACGCCGATAAAATACCAAAGCTTATCCCCTGAACTCGCATTAAGGAGTCTGCGAACACCCTGTACGATGTACAATCCCAAAAATACAATCCATGCGATTCCACCGAGTACACCAGTTGTCACAAAGAAGGACGTTATATAACCACTTCCAGCATTGAAGTCTGTGTTCCAAAATACTGTTGAGTTTATAGCAGGGTCTTTGTACAGACGCCACGCATCCGCAAATTTATTTGGCCCTATACCGAGTAATGCATTTTCTGCGTACACATCTCGAGCAATGTTTGATGTCGCTATAAATGAAGGTCGCACTTCAACATATGAAACACCTGTTCTTTCAGCAATCCAACCACCAAGTGTAGCTCCGCCGATAATAAAGAGAACGGAAATACCAAACACGATAAGTGAAATGAGAAGTGAGGTTGAATTTGTACTTTGTACTCCGGTGAGTGAAGGCTGTCCTCCTGAAAACTTATCTTTTCCAAGTGTATATACAATCACCACGAGGCTTGAGAGGCCAAGCACCAGCCACACTGAGAAGAAATTAATTACCCCAAGCAAAAAGAGTGCTCCTATACTTACCACACTAAAGAGAGTCCTCCCTGCCTTACTAAGTGTTAGTTGCTCAAGGGCAACGATGGAAAGAATAACGGTTAACCCTAAAAAGAGTGCTAAATCGTTCCATGTTCCAACAGGAGTTGACACGGTGTCTGTAAATACACCGAATGATAGAAAGTTCTCCCCAAACACTATCCGTAGTAGATGGAAAGCTACCAAAACGAGAGTGCTGAATGCCAGTAGAAGATACATTCGAATGACCGAAAGCTTACTCGCTTGCACAAACGTCCACACAAGAGGTACGAACGCTAGTATAATCACAAAAAATGCAGAGTGAATACTGAAGAGGTCTCCAACAAGTGCATCTTGAATATCACCTGAGAGGAGCGCTGAAATAACTGCAATACCCGCCACCCCCCACAGTGCTACAAGTGGCCACGAAACGCCTATAGACAATGAGCCCATTCTCAATACAGAAAGGCTATACAGCACAAGTGCAATTATTAGCCCTACTATCACTAAAGCCACTTTTGTGTACACAAACGGTGCAACAGTAGTCGGCAAGAAAATGAGAGGTAATAATCCGAATATAACAATAAGAATATTCTGCCCATACGTCCTAAGCTTTTGCGCAAGTTGGTCAGTATTTTGTGTGTTCATGTCCTCCATAAATGTATTAATTTACGTACAAATTTTAATAAACCCATGCCTTCCGAAGAAGGTATTTTGTCTATCATACCATACAAAAAAGCACACAAAATGTGTGCCTGTTTGTACGTTATAAGCCGAATTCTGTTCCGCAAAGCGGTGTGGTCATTTACCTAGATATACTATTACTAGCATATTCTTGCGACTCTTCACTTGCCACTTTCTCAACAGTCATCAAAATAAATGCTGAGAAAGTGGCAAGGACACGGTCTTGCATGCTGGTAAGGATTTAGCCGTTTCACCTCTCGTGTCGCCACGAAAGCTTATCTACCCTTTAAAAGCGCAGATACTCCTTTCTTTCGATATAGAGCGTCTCTGCTCGCACCTCGTGGATTGCTCCAGACGGGCGTTACCCGCTACCCCTGAAATATCAAAGTGACATTTTCAGAAAACATCTCCTATTTTCAGTTTAGAAACAAAGTTTCAGTGCATGTTCGGACTTTCCTCTTGTATGCAAATGCAAACAAGCGACCACGAACGTGCACGAATTATACAACATATAAATTATTATTCAATAGCTTCTTGCGGAAGTGTGACAGTCATCCCCTCTCTAAACCCGAATGTATCTGAGAAGTGAATATTCGTTTCAATGGCGTATTTTGCTGGTCTTCGAGGTCTAAACTTCTGAGGCCATGAATCTGGAGTTAAATTTCTTTGTATCTCAATAATTTCAAAATTCTCATCAATCCAAATGATGTCAATTGCAAACTTCATATCTTTCATCCACATAGAATGCTGGTCTGCTTCAGGAAAAACAAACAGCAAACCTTCAATTTCATCAAGTGACTCTCGTCCAGATAGACCAACAGCTCGTTCATGCTCTGAATCAGCTATTTCAACTCGAAATGAAACGTCGTTGATATGGGCTATTGGAATATGTGGCAAAAAGATTTTTTTAAAACTAAGTGCATCGTAACTAAAGAAGAAGTATAAAATACCTGCAGGAATGAGGATTGTAATCAGTATTATTTGAACTTTGTTAAGCGTAAGACTTACCATGGCCAATATGTAATGATTGCAAGGCCAGCTATAAGTACAAGGACTGTGTATCCAATGTTAATGAGAAAATATGAAAAGTTTTTCTTTTCCCATAGTACCGAACTGTACAACTGCGTTGCGAGAATAATCACCAACAATCCTGCAAATTCCCATATACTTGTAGATTCATTACTATTCAGGACAAGAATGGTGACTGCAAAGAAAAAAATTATTTGATTGATGATGCCCTTCAAAATAGCGATGTTCATTTCTTTTTTGGACATCACTTCATCTTCAGGTGTTATGCCGATTGAACGCATCCATATCTCACCAAAGGCAATTGGTGAATACCAGACACTCCCGACAGCAACCGCAAGGATTGCGGTAACCAAAACTGCAACTTCATTTATATTCTCTAGCATACCAGAATGATAATTACTGTATTTAAAGTATACCCTACCCAACAATTGCTCGATAGGCCAAAACTGCACAAAGAGAAACAGCACACCCTAATGCTCCGCCCCACACCATATCGACGATTGTTACCTGCCATGGCCAGCCATTCACAGTTGCGTGATTTGTAAGATCATACGTTGCATATGTGATGAGACCAAAAAAAGCACCTGTGTACGCTACTTTGAGTAATTCAGCATCACGCAGCGGATAGGTTACAAAAAATGTAAGTCCCGCCAAGAACAGAGCGTAAAAAATAATTGCTGCTACCCAGTTCACCTCCCCAAGTAAATACCCAATATATTTTTTGTAAAACCCACGAGCAATGACGCCAAGCCACAGTAGGTCGAGTATTACAAAAATAATTATTGAAGATATATACAATATAAATATATGTGTCATACAAATTATGTTAACTTTTTTCGAATAAATAAAATAATGCCAAACAGAACCAATATGGGGACAAAGACAAAGGGAGATTGAACAACCATCAGCTGTGATTTGTTAAAAAACTCTTTAACTTTAGCAATTCTTCGAATGCTTTCAATATACCCAATTTCTCTCACCTCTTCCTTTCCAATCACAAGCACGTATTTCCCCTCATTGATTGGAGTATTAACTTCAATTCTATATGTGCCAGCTTCAAGTTCACGCTCAAACATAGGGCCGTTACGGTATGTATCTCCGCCGAAAAATTCATATTCACTTTCCCATGAGACACTGCTCTTCTGTAATCTTGCTATTTCAGTCACCCGCCCTTCCTTCTCAGGAAGCCTCACAATGATTCCTGAAATAACGTCTTCTGCTTCTTCAATGTCAGGAACAAGAATTTGAGTAAACAGCGTGAATGGTTCCTCTGAAACAATTTCAAAGGTGTGTGGCGCGCCAGTTAACTCACCATAGAACGCCCTTGAGATGTTGGGTGTATCAATTACTGCAACAACTTCTTCTGCAGTAGACTCTACAAGTATAGGAGTGTGCGCTTCCGATAAAGTAGGCCCTATAACAAATGCTAGTAAAAATAATGCAATTCTATACATACTATTGTTGATGAATATTTTGGAACATTTCAAAATACCTACGCAAATTATCATATAACTCAATTCCCTCGATATCATCAAGGCAAGAATCCACGATGTATTCCTGTCCTCCAACATTTATTTCATACACATATGCCACCCCATCAAATGCAACAGGACATGTGCCCTTAAACTCAGCATACTCAAGAAAATCTTCTCTCCGAATCATACTTCTTATGTCTCGCCATTCACTGCCTGAAAGTTCTCCACGAAACGGCTCAATACGACGAGTAGGTTCAATATATGCGTACGAACCATCGTTGGCTATTCTATACGATGGACAATTGTTTCCTGCCATCTGACATCCGCCATAGAGCTTTGCAACAATGGATATTCCTGTATCAAACTGTTCAATTTCACCAGCCCCTTCATTTCCAAGATGTGTAATTAAAAAAATAAGCACTCCAGAAACAAGTCCAAAAACAAAAGTCGCTCCGATAACGATATAGAGATGTTTGAGCATCCTATTAAGCATACCGTTTTTCATTTTTTGAAACAATGAGGTAGTATACAGCTCACACTGGAGGCGTCGCATAGTGGTCTAGTGCGCTCGCTTGGAAAGCGAGTTGGGTGCAAGCCCTCGCAGGTTCGAATCCTGTCGCCTCCGCAACGAACAACGTGAGTGAGGAGGAGCAAACAGTACGGGGTACTGTGTGGGGATTCGAAAAGGTTGCCTACGATTTTGAAGAATGAAAAATCGTGACATCCTGTACTGAACATGTAATGTTCGAATCCTGTCGCCTCCGCAATTCACAACTAGTTAATCTGAATGGGAATTATAAGCTATACTACTCTAAATGATAGAAGAAGTAAGATTGTCATATGCTCCTTTTAGGAACTTTGTCTCAGGCCATGTCTGTCTGGTATTTAAATTTGCAGATAAACGTGAAGTGGTCATTTCTCCTGAAGCAAGTACAAAGAAATTTAGCGTCGTACTTGGTTTTCTATTTTTCTATCGCATGCAATACAAAGTGCATGATTATGGAATTTACCAAGCTAAGCTTCATAAGAAACGTCGCTCTTTTCACGAACTCAAACTTCCACTTTCTAATGAACAAATGTCCAAGCTCTACGAACATATGCATGAACGAGCGGGCTTACTTTCAAAACGAAGTGAGGTCTACCACGTGTTCTTCAACTCATGTGTCACCAATACATTTATGCACCTCAAGCAAGTGACCAACATTGACATTGGTTTTATCAACAAAGTCATAGCACTTAACCCATATCAAACAGCGATTAAATACTACCGAGCAAAACCCAAAACTGGTCTTCCTATTGTTACTGACAGTCAGGAGTTGTTTCAATAACACGCACTATTCCATTGGAGTCGTCGAAACACCGAGCACCTCTTCATTTACTGAAGGAGTGAACGGGGGTGGATCGAAAAAGACTTTCATATCTTCATTGTTAAAACGTTTTTGGAGCCAATTTTCAAATAATGAAGCTTCATTTGTGGTTAATGGTGCAAGATCATCTGAGTACACGTGCACAACAAATGTTGCGTGCTCTTGGCCACCATCTTCTGTATCTTTAAAATTACTTGCAAAATTGTTTGATCCGAATCCAATATCTTTAATTCGCTCGTCAATTGCTTGTAATTCTGCAAGTATTTGCCTTGATTCTGGGAGCGCGAATTGTTCGGTAGCAAGGCGTGCCTCAAGTGCTAGTACTTTTTCGCTATCTGATTGTCGTGAAGTAATTAAGTCATTCCATTCCTGCTCGGTAAGGGAATTCCCCGTTTGTCGAATATGAAGCTCAACGCCTTCAAGGTCAAAATCAACAAGACGCGCTCTAAATTCATCTATTTGTTCTTGAGAAAATCGTTCACTCAAGAAAGCAATTTCAATTTTTGAAGCATCTTTATGATATTCAAGATCTTTATAAATAATGACATAGTCTCGTTCTTCAAAAACTGTTTGTAAGTATTCGTCTGCATGAAGATAAAAATCATTTCGTTCAACAAATGTGATAGCGAGATAAATTGCGGGCGACACAATGATGACTATAACAGTAGTTATGATTCTGCGGACTCGCTTTTGAAATGCTTCATCTTCATACTTTTTCTTTGGAAGCTTAAGATACTTTGAAACCAAAAGTGAGGAAAGGCAGATAAAAACTGAATTGATAATAAAGAGGTACAGCGCTCCATACACAAACTTTGGCTGCATGGTACCGATTCCGTAACCAATAGTACACAGTGGGGGCATGAGTGCTGTGGCAATCGCTACACCAGGAATTACATTACTGTGACGTGAACGACTTACTCCAATAAAACCAGCCATTCCTCCAAAAATGGCAACAAGTACATCAAAGATGGTTGGTTCCGTGCGGGCTAAGAGTTCTGATTGAGCGTTCGTGATAGGAGAAAGAGAAAAATAAATCGTTGATATAAAAATACTGATACACATAAGTATCAGAAAATTACTAAACGATTTACGCATAAGATGCCAATCATGGATAGCGAGCGACATACCAATACTCACAATTGGTCCCATGAGTGGAGATATGAGCATGGCGCCAATCACGAGCGGAATGGAGTTGATGTTTAGTCCAATGGATGCAATCCCGATTGCAAACACAAGTGTCCAAAGTCGCGCGCTACTAAATTCAGCGTCGTCACGAATGTTTTCAATAATAACTGGTTTGTCTTCTGCTCCTTCTCGAAGGTTAAACAACTTCTTAAAAAATGGCTTTAATTCGTTCTGCATATTGCACTGATTATCCCATATACAACCATATTCTCAATATTTGTTATACAAAAAGGCGATTGGTCGGACCAATCGCCTTTATACGTTCATCAAAATCTCATGAGTTTCTTTGCTGGCACCATTTTCGCCTTGGTTTTCTTTTTTTCAATAAGAAATGTGACGTCAGAAACCAGTGTTTGTGAACCTGTCTTTTTAAACAAGTGCAAACTTGGGATTTCTTTCTTCAACTCGCGAACGCGACGAAGTGTGAGGCCTGAGCCATTCAGGTACCATGCATCATGTAGATTCCCATCAACATCCTCAAGATTAGGGCGAAGTTGCTCGTTTCCTCCTCCATGTTGAACCATGAAGGATGCAAACCTTTCATTATCCTCGAAGGATACTTCAGCATACCAATGCTCTTTCTTGCTAATGCCTGCCATACGCACCTCCTCCAAACATGGCTTGACCTTCTTCGATAGCCTCCGCATGCTCTTCGAGCTCAAGCTGTTCCAATAATTCATATTTTCTAGAATTACTGTAATTTCGCTGGCGACCGACGAGTTCGTCGAGGAAGAATTTAAGGTTTACATCTTCTTCAACAATTCTGTTGAAATAAAGCAGCACTTGTAGCTCTATGTCGAGTAGTTCTGTGCTTTCATGCATGTTCACTACTTCAACCCATTCGCTCAAATGTTGTTTAGCGATATCGCTTTTAAATGCATCGACTCCAGTTTTGCTACTCTTCACTTGAAAAAGCGCAGTATATCTTTTGCCGTTACATCTAAAGAAGACAACAACATCTATACCTTCGTCGTCGAGTCTATTTCGAACATATTTTGGATTGTCTCTGGTAATATGTGCTGAAATAATCTCATAGCATGACTCAAGATTTTCAATGACTTCAATGAACGTTTTCTCCGATATACGACCCCGCAAGGTGGGGTCTTGTATCAAACGCTTAAATTGTTCAAGCATTTAAGACCTCCTTTGGGTGGTTTTCGGTTAAAACCGACTATACCTATTTTAGGTCATTTAGTCAATACTAGCCTTCTGTCGTGTCTCCGTCAAAATGTTCCTCCTCGTCTGCCATGGCCTCCTCTTTTGTGGCATGCACCGTACCATCTTCATGGTGAGCTGGAGAATATATAGTATAAAATTTGAGTGATTTTTCAGACGATGTGTTGACAACGTTGTGTTTTGCTCCCATTGGCACTATGACGGAGTCGCCGTCTGTGACATCGTACTCAGCATCATTTACCGTTACCTTCCCTTCTCCGCATTCAAAGCGGAAGAATTGGTCATTTTCAGGGTGTGTTTCAAGGCCAATTTCTTCATTTGGTTTAAGGCACATAAGCACAAGCTGACTCCCTTTTCCGGTGTACAAAACCCGTCTAAAGTCTGTGTTTTGTTCTGTTAATTCTTCAAGCGGTGCGTTAAATCCATGTAACATAAGTCATTTTTCGTTTACTTAATAAAAATAGTAACCATTACTCCTGCAGTGACTAGCGCCCCTCCAAGAATAGTTCCAAGTGAAGGTTTGTCTCCAAGGAAGATGAGTGCAAGAATAATAGTGAGTGCTATTGAAAGCTTATCAATTGGTGCCACTTTCGCAACTTCTCCGAGCTGGAGCGCTTTGTAGTAAAACATCCACGAAAGGCCAGTTGCAAACGCTGAGAGAACGATAAATGTGTACGAGTACTTAGAGATTTTAAACACATCAGACCAGTTCCCTTGAATAAGCACAATCCCCCATGCAAAGAAGACAATAATCACAGTCCTGATTGCGACTGCTAAGTTACTATCAACGCCATCCACACCTTTCTTACCAAAAATCGCCACAAGTGACGCAAAGAATGCGGATAGAACCGCGTATATTGCCCAATTCATATACCAAAAAGTATATCACACAGGTTTAGTAATCTTGTTTTCCACGAAGACGTGCTATTCGCTCCCCTGCAGGAGGATGGGTTTGAAAGAGACTACTTATTTTCTGTCCAATATTTCTTTGGTTAGAACCAAATGGATCTGAAATGAAAAGGTGTGCAGTGGCATGACTTCGGTGTTGCATTGGTACACTGTAGCTTGAAATCTTTTCGAGTGCTGAAGCCAACCCTTCCGGATAACGGGTAAGAAGTGCGCCTGATGCATCAGCAAGGTACTCTCGCTTTCGTGAAATTGCCATTTTGATAAGTTGTGCAGCTAAGGGCGCCAAAATGATTCCTACAATGCCTAATATCAAAAAGACTGGGCTTTTGTTTCGGTCATTTCCGCCACCATAGATGAGTGCTCGTGAAAAGATATCGGCAAGGATTGCCACGAATCCAGCAAGCACGACAGCAACTGTCATCACGAGCATGTCTCTGTTTCCAACATGTGAAAGTTCGTGCGCCATTACTCCCTCCAGTTCTTGTCTATCGAGAAGGTTGAGAAGCCCTGTTGTAGCAGCGACCACCGCGTGCTCTGGGTCGCGACCTGTTGCAAATGCGTTTGGTGCTGGGTCGTCTACGATATATACCTTTGGCATTGGGAGGCCTGCAGTAATTGAGAGGTTTTCAACAATGTCATAGAGTTCGCGGTGTGTTTCCTTGGATGCTGGCACTGCTCGTGTCATCTTGAGTACAATCTTGTCTGAATACCAGTAGCTTCCCACATTCATAAGAAGTGCAAAAATAACCGCGACATAGAGAATAATAGGTGAATTCATATACCAACTTATCGCATATCCAATTGCGATAACTAGCACCAAGAAGCTCAACATGAGCATCCATGTCTTTCGAATATTTTCTCCTTGATGCGTGTAAAGTGTTGCCATATAATTAGATTTTACTTGAAAATACTATATCTGACCACTTATGAGCCTTTGTGTATGGCGTCGGTTCAAGATGTCTTTATGGACGCATGAGCCGACGGACTCGCAAATTATAGTCACTAGTGTTCTTTAATTTGTAATCACCACGAACCACCGCCTCCTCCACCACTTCCCCCGCCCGCTGAACCACCTCCTGAAGATGAACTGGTCGTTCCTGATGTTGCGAGTGACTGTGAGAAACTTGATAGACTTTGTGTAAGGTGAGTTGCTGAAAATACCGCGCTATGCGTGCTCCCTTCGTACCAATCAGGTACTGGGATGGTAATGTCTTCAAAAACCTTCGCCCACTCCTCTTCAACACCAAATGCAATTGCATACGGCAAGAACTCCATAAACTGCTCGGGGCTTTTTTGCGGAGCGTTGTGGAATACATATCGCTCTTTTTCTGTCACACTGAGAAAATCCTTAAATCCTTCGAGATACTCTACAGCCTCATACCCTAGCCTGGACCGACGCGGACGAGCTAGAACTACAAAAGCAATGAGCGGAATGATAAGAATGAATTGAACCGCAAGCCCAAGAACCACAATACAAAAGATTGCAATCATAATAGACACAATACTGGCGGGCTGACCTAAGAATTCAACAATGCCAGACGTCGTATAAAATGAATCTTTTTGTAATGACTCAATCATACTCTTTCTGAGTTTGCTGATAATTTTTGCATTCTCTCTCCCCTTTTTAGTACTGTTTTTGATATCTGAAAGTGAAACAACGTGGCCTGGGGCAGGAGAACTGCCGAAGATTAGTTTAAGAAGTTCGTTCTCAAATGGAGTAGCGTCTTTCCCAAGTGATTTCACATACGAAACCTCAAAATCTTCGACCTCAAAAAGGAACATAACTTTCTTCTGTGTCGCCCTAATTTTGATATACCCACGCTCTGCTAAATAGACAAATCCAGCCGAGATATCCTTGGGGTCTAAGTTTCCATCAAAAAGTATGCCCATGTACATTGGTTTCACGTCTGGATATGGCTCGTATTGTGGGATGATAGCGTTATCAGTTTTGAACTCAGTTCTATGTCTATATATGAGGTACGAAAGACCAAAGAGTGAGAGAATAGTCCCGATGAGCGCGTATAAGAAGAAGTTATACTCCTCACGCACATCAATCGCAATTTTGTTTTGGTCGAGTGCTTGTGACACCGTTAACTCTTCTCCTGGACTCAGAAAACCAGAACTGTATTTATAGTCATCACCTTCTTTAGTGCGTGTGCACGAGAAAAAATCATCTTTCTTTCCGAAGTAGCAAGCATTTTGTGGTAATAACAATCCATCAGAAGAGGTCAATACAGCTTCCGCCCTTCTAATCGGTATCGTCCATTCATCCCCAGTAACATTCCAGTATAAATCAACACCCTGATGTTCGGTGTATGAGACAGCCCCTTCTACGGTGTAAAAAATGGAATATGTGTGTTCACCAGAGAGGTATGAGTTTGCATCACCAATTTTCATACATACTTCATCTTTTGACTCTTCAACAGTATACGGAACCGCCTCACCATCCATCTTTGCATCCTTAAATGAAATATCGATATAGCGTCGTTTGAAGATAGAATCCGAACCATCACCGTGCTCAGTTGGGATGCAACGGTACATGCCATGCTTTTCTTCAGTGAAGACATATTCGATGGTTTCCGTGATTGTATATTTTGCATCACGACTTACGGCTATCTCAGAGCGGAATAGTTCAATATTTTCGGCATACGTTGAACTCGGCACAAAAAAGAGCGCACATGCCCAAATAAAGAAAAATAATCGTGTATGTGCGCTCTTTATAACCATCATCAATATCTTAATCGTCTATTCCGCCACCATGGTCGTGCGAACTATAGTCTGTATCAGATGACCATGAGAGATACAATCGTGCATCGTATCCACCTTTTTCGTTAATACTTTTTGATACGGCCTCTTGAAGTTCTTCTTCGGAAATACCGTATTCTATCTTTACTGATTCAATAGTAATCATCAAGTCAGCAAGTTCCTTCAGTAGTCGTTCGTCATTTTTATGATTAAAGACACCTGTCGCCTCTTCGAGAACCTTCTTTATAATCTCACGCTTATATTCGTCGTGATCAACTTCTCGTACTTCACAATCAAACCCCTTAGCACGAATAATCTCCGGCACCTTATCACGACAGAGTTTGTTGTAGTAAATTTTCTCCATATCACTAGAAGTCTACTTTTACGTTTTCTTTTGCTACGTCGTCGTCCTCAAGCTCAAAGTACGGTTCTTCCTTGAAGTTGAACATGTTCCCAATGATATTCGCAGGGAATGATTGAAGTCCAATCTTAAGATCACGAGCATTTCCATTGTAGAAACGTCGTGCTGCTTGAATTTTGTTTTCAGTATCAGTTAGTTCCGTCTGTAGTTGAGAGAAGTTCTGACTTGCCTTAAGGTCTGGATACGCCTCTGCTACGGCCAAAAGCTTCCCAAGGGCTCCGGTAAGTGCCTGCTCTGCTCCTGCCATAGCTTGAATTGCCTCAGGGGTAATTTGTCCAGGATCCACGTGTACTTGCGTCGCTGCTGCACGCGCGTTTGTTACTGCATCAAATGTTTCCTTTTCATGCGCTGCATATCCCTTTACCGTTTCAACCAAGTTTGGGATAAGGTCATACCGTCGCTTAAGTTGTACGTCGATATCTGCCCATGCTTCTTTGGTACGCTGTACAAGTCGTACAAACTTGTTGTACATCGCAATAGCCCAAAAAACTATAACGACGATAATTGCTAAAATAATGTATACAAATGTCATATTTAGTGATTATTTCCGATAACTACACTTGGAAATAAGTATACCACCATATTTTCTATAAAAAAGAAGCCATCAAGCGATGACTTCTTTCAATACTATATCTATCTAAACTTCAGATAGAGCACTTTACTTGCATTCTCATCCAAGAGAGAGCGATCGTATTGAATATCTATACCGACTCCAACTTCTCGCTCTACTGGACGCAAAGAAACTACAAGGTACCGTATATGTGGGAGCTTCATTGATTCCTGCCTTTCGCTCTCTTTTTCTTTGTGAGAAGCCTCGATAATAGGAATTGAACGCCTTGAAACAACTGGAAGACTGAGGAACTTTGCCCGAGTCGACTGTAAACCCCTCAGTGAGGTTGCTTTATACGGTAAAACATAATCTTCAATGAGTTCATGTTCAACTCTTTTTGGGTCGAGCACTAGTAATGAATCTTCACTAACAAGGCGTAGCACTGGCCCAGAATCAGCTGTTACCGCTTCGTAAGCAAAACCTACCAAAGAGTTGTTTGCTATTCCGAGACAGCCAACGAATTCAACATCCTTACCGTCCTTTTGAGTAATTCTCATTAGGTGTAAATATTTTTCGCACTCAGTAGTTGAGTTTAGAGTACCCATCTTTTTCTCCCTTGTAACATTGAAGAGAAGAACTGCTTCTCTAGTATTGGTAATACATAAATTTTTAAGTTTTGTCAATCATACATCACCAGCCAAACCACTTTAGTAATCGCACAATGTATATCGATAGAAACATGAGGACTGCAAGTCCTAAAACCTTTGGATATATCAAATACAACACGAAGGTAGCAAAGCTCAGAAATAAGAATTCACCCAGGTAATACATCTATACATCATATAACAAAAAAACACCCATTAGGGTGTTTTTTATTATAAATTTTGATGCTACATCATTCCCATTCCGCCTCTCAACGTCTGGTTGCTAATTCGCTTACGCTCATAAGCACCTCCTGTCCGGCCTCGCGGTCAGGGCATTAGGGATAGCTCTGACATCGCTCCGGCTCATGGGAGGCAAGAAATGTCCGCAGGGACATTTCTTATGGGAATGACTACATCATTCCCATTCCACCTCCCATGCCAGACATATCTGGCATGCCCTTATCTTCTTCAGGCTCATCGGCAATTGCCACCTCAGACGTAAGGAGCATCGCAACTGCTGAAATAGCGTGCTGCACCCCTGCTCGCTCAACCTTAACTGGGTCGATGATTCCCGCCTTAATCATATCGTCTACAATCACGGCGTTTACCCCATCGTATCCAGCGTTTCCACCTGCTTCCTTTACTTTCTGCACAATCACCGCACCTTCGTCCTTCCCGACGTTGTCTGCAAGTTGACGAAGTGGTTGTTCAAGTGCCTTAAGGACAATCTTGTATCCGATAAGTTCATCTCGTGAGAGGTCTTTTTGCATCTTCTCTTCAACAATTGCTGCCGCCTTTGCAAGTGAGGTTCCACCTCCTGGCACAATACCTTCTTCAATAGCAGCCCGTGTCGCATTTACTGCATCCTCAATCTTAAGCTTGAGGTACTTCATCTCTGTTTCAGTCGCAGCTCCTACCTTAATCACCGCAACTCCACCAGAAAGTTTTGCAATTCGTTCCTCAATTTTCTCCTTTTCAAACTTTGAATCGTTTTGTGAAAGTTGCACCTTGAGCGCTTCAACTCGTTCATCAATAGCTTCTTTGGTGCCGTCACCGCCGACAATAACTGTCTTTTCTTTTGTTGAAACGACTCGATCCGCTTTTCCAAGTTGTGAGAGTTCTGCATTTTCGAGTGTAAGACCTGTCTCGTCTGTGATAAGTTCTCCTCCTGTCATCACTGCAATATCTTGGAGTGTGTCTTTCTTTCTATCTCCGTATCCAGGAGCCTTTACCGCAAGTACTGAAAATCCGCCCTTGAGTTTGTTAATCACAAACGTGGTGAGCGCCTCTCCTTCAATGTCGTCTGCGATAATCACGAGCTCTTTCTTTCCAGTCTGAGCTACTTTTTCAAGGAGCGGGAGAATTTCTTGTACTGAAGAAATCTTTTTATCAGTTACGAGAATCTGCGCATCTTTGTATTCTGCTTCCATACGCTCTGGGTTTGTCACCATATATGGGGAAACGTACCCTCTATCAAACTCCATTCCTTCGGTAAGTTCTGTTTCAATACCAAATGACTGCGACTCTTCTACGGTCACGACGCCGTCCTTCCCTACCTTGTCTATAGTTTCCGCAATTTTAGAACCAATTTCCTCACTTTCTGCGGAAATAGTTGCGACCTGCTTCACTTCTTCATTAGTTGAAATTTGAGTTGCCATCTCATGAAGCGCTTTTACCACATCTTGCCCAGCATGCTCCATTCCCATACGTACTCCCATTGGGTTGACTCCCATGGTTGTGTGTTTAAGCCCTTCCGTAAAGAGCGCTTGTGTAAGGATAGTTGCAGTGGTCGTACCGTCACCCGCAAGTTCATTCGTCTTGTTGGCAACTTCTTTAATCACTTCAACACCCATGTTCTCAAATTTGTCTTTGAGGTTGATTTCCTTTGCTATTGAAACACCATCGTTGGTTATGGTTGGGCCACCATAACCTTTATCAAGGATGACGTTTCGTCCTCGTGGACCAAGGGTAACTTTCACCGCATCTGCAACCGTGTCCACTCCTTTCTTAACTCGTTTCTTAACATCTTCTCCAAAAATTACTTCTTTTGCCATGACTATATGTTAATTAAGCTCTACTAAATGCGTGTTAATTGCTGATGATTCCTAGGATACTTGATGAGGTGACTATAAATAGTTCCTCTCCTCCTACTGACACTTCGTCATATCCATACTTTGAGAAAATAATCCTATCTCCCACCTTTACATCCATAGGAATTCGCTTCTCACCATCTTCGTCCCATTTTCCTTCACCAACTGCAATCACTATTCCTTGTTCTGGTTTTTCTTTGCTTACAGAATCAGGAACAATAATTCCTGACGCTGACTTTGTGCCAGCCTCCTCTTCGGTCAATTGTCTTACAACGACACGATCACCAACCGGTGTGATGGTTCCTTTATGTTCTGAATTCATATGTTCTTTTAAAAGTTTGAATTACTTGCTCGTAATAGTGACGGCATTATAAGAGCAATTTTTGTTTGTGTAAAGATTTGTCGATATGTATGGTTCACGTGAAGGTGATATTTTCTACACTTCCCAATTTCAAAACTCTATGCTACTATCGTGAGCGACATGGAAATCGTCGGTAACATACTTCCGTACGTGCAAATAATTCTATCCATCCTCCTCGTCACAGCAATACTGCTTCAACAGCGAGGTTCGAGCATCGGTGGTGCTCTCGGTGGAGACAACTTTAGTGCAACGTATCATAAACGCAGAGGAGCAGAACTCTTTTTGTTCAGATTGTCTGTAGTGCTTGGAATTCTTTTTGTGGCATCTACTTTCCTTAGCCTCGTTATCTAGTACTTTTTAGTACAGTAGCTCTCTCGTTGTGTTTTCATGTTGTGGCGCCTTAAAATGCCAGAATTGTTTATTGCTGATTAATTTTTGAATTAACCCTTAACCAACATGGGTCCCAAGACTCCTTTACGCAAAAGATTTAGTATTGCAAACCGTTTTTTCGGAAGATTACACACACTTCGAGCAAGTGATGCTTTGGTTTTAAAAGTAGCACTTATTGTTTTTGCGGTGTATCTCGGGCTTTTCCTCATTGAGAAAAGTACTGAAAATATGGTGCAGGTCCCAGCTACAGGTGGAACATATACGGAAGGAATCCTTGGGACACCACGTTTTGTAAACCCTGTACTTGCAGTTACACGGGCTGATAAAGATCTGACAACACTTATCTTTGATGGGCTCATGACTTTAAGTGAAGAAGGAAATCTCACACCAAACATAGCCGAGTCACTGACTATTTCTGAAGACGGCATTACGTACAATGTTATTTTGAGAAAAGATGTTAAGTTCCATGACGGGACACCACTCACCTCACGCGACGTTGCTTTTACGGTAGCACGTATCCAAGATCCTGGACTTTCAAGTCCGTATCGAGCAAACTTTGATGGCGTTATTGTTGAAGAAGTGGGTGAATATGAAATTAACTTTGTGCTTCCAGAAGCATATTCACCTTTTGTAGAAAATCTCACTTTTGGCATTCTCCCATCACATATTTGGAAAGATGCGGGAACTGAAGAGTTTCCTTTTAGTCAACATAACAGTGAACCAATTGGTGCAGGACCGTATAAAATTGAAAAAATTACTCGAAATGCGTCTGGAATCCCGCAAAAGTATCTTCTTATAGCAAATGAGGTATACCATCTTGGAGCACCATCAATTGATAGACTCGAGCTATACTTCTTCCCGAACAAGGGTGCGCTCGAAACTGCATTTTCGGAAGGGATAGTTCTTGGTGTCTCGGGTGTAGATCCGTTTGAACTTCAGGACTACGGGATTCAAGAAGCAGTGCATCATCTCGAAAGAATTCCACTTCCACGAACGATTGCTGTATTTTTTAATCAAAACAAAAATACAGCACTTCGGGATGCATCAGCACGCAAAGCTCTCAATGTCGCTATAAATAGACAAACCGTTATCGATGCAGTGCTTGGAGGGTACGGAAACGAACTCTCCTCTCCAGTCCCACCAGGATTTGGTCTATCAGTATCACACGCTACTGACACACCGCTTGGAGACATAGATAGCGCACGTGCTATACTCGAGGACGGTGGATGGGAATTTAATCTTGAAACATCAGTTTGGGAGAAAGAAATTGATGACATTACTACTCCCCTCTCATTCACTATCGCAACCGTAAATAACAGTGCGTTTGAGACAACCGCAGAGGAACTCAGAAAAGCATGGGAAGCGCTCGGAGTACCAGTTACGATAAAACAGTTTGAACAAACTGACCTGACACAGGCAATCATACGACCACGAGATTATGAAGCACTACTTTTTGGTACACATCTCGGTCGCCCGCTTGATTTCTATTCGTTTTGGCACTCATCACAGAAAGATGATCCCGGCCTTAATATCTCACTCTACACCAACATTACCACTGATGCCTTACTTTCAAGTATGCGGAAGGAAACAAATGTAGAGGCTCGAATAGAAACCGCACAAGAGTTTGTGAATGAACTCTCGCTTGAAACACCAGCGATTTTCTTATATGCTCCTGAACTTCTGTATATTTTCCCTAACAAGATTGAGAATGCCATCTTCACAGGAGTCGGAGAACCGCATGAACGTTTCATGGGAGTACATAGGTGGTTTATTGAAAAAGATTCTGTTTGGCCAGTCTTTACAGAGTAAAACATAGACACATTTGAATATTAAAAATAATTATTATTAACAACGTAGAAAAAATTATGGAACAAAAAAAACAAACACAATCACGATCTCCACGATCTAGCACGTCTCGACCTCGAGGACGTAATACACGTACAGCAAATCGAAGCACGTCACAAGGTACGAC
>Ga0181593_10000643_pt1 | contig 30652 bp, 27 predicted proteins | sample 071ome_19_FD_133756 | JGI IMG/M metagenome (GOLD analysis project Ga0181593, IMG submission 133756) | Coastal salt marsh microbial communities from the Groves Creek Marsh, Skidaway Island, Georgia - 071413AT metaG (megahit assembly) | ecosystem: Environmental > Aquatic > Marine > Intertidal...
ATATCACCGAGAGAAAGCGGGCCAAGCAGGTCCTCGCGGCGAAGGAAGCTCAGTTACGGGCGGCGTTGGACAACATGTCCGACGGGTTGCTGGTTCTGGACGGAAACCTGAATTTCCAACTGTTCAACGACCGCTACGTTGAACTGGTCGGGATCGACCCGGCGCTGATGAAAATCGGCTCGCCGATGCGGGCGGTTCTGGAAGACGCGGCGCGCAAGGGCTTCTACGGTCCAGGTGATCCGGTCGAGCAGACGAACATCCGGATGGCCGCCTATGAAAGCGATGGCTACGAGGAAACCGAGGTCGAAACCTCCGCCGGCAAGACCCTCGCGGTGCGGAAAACCGCGCTCGAGGATGGCGGCGCGGTCGCGATTTTCACCGACGTAACCGAACGCAAGCGGGCCGAACAGTCGCTCGCCGCCCAGACCGCGCTCCTGGAAACCACCCTACAGAGCATGGATCAGGGCATCACCATGTTCGACGGCGCGCTTAATCTGGTGGCGTATAACGAACGTTTTATCGAGATCTTCGACTTCCGCGCCGAGGCGTTCTATCGCGGCCTGCCATATTACGAACTAGCGCGCCTCTCCGCCGTTCGGGGCGATTACGGTCCCGGTGACCCGGACGAGTTGGCGCGCGCGCAGACCGAGGGCGCCAAGGCCTACGAATCCGCCCATGCCGAGCGGGTCATCGGCACCGGCGCGGTGCTCGACATCCGGCGCACCATGGTGCCGACGGGCGGCTTCGTGTCGACATTCACCGATATCTCCGACCGCAAGCAGATGGAGCTTGATCTGGTCGAGGCGCGCGAGGCGGCGGAGGCGGCGGCCAAGGCCAAGGCCGACTTCCTGGCGACCATGAGCCATGAGATCCGCACGCCGATGAACGGCGTCATGTCGATGTCCGAGATCCTTGACCAGACCCCCCTCAGCGCCGACCAGAAGAGCATGACGAAGACGATCCGACAATCCGCTGACGCCTTGCTGACGGTGATCAACGATATTCTGGATTTCTCCAAGATCGAGGCCGGCAAGCTTGATATCGAGGAGATTCCCTTCGATCTGACCGACGTGGTCGAGTCCGCCGCCGATTTGCTGGCGACCAGGGCCGAGGAGAAGTCGCTGGATCTCCTGGTCGATGTCGACCCGGCGCTACCGGCGCGTCTGATCGGCAATCCCAGTCGTATCAGGCAGATCGTGCTCAACCTCGCGAGCAACGCGATCAAGTTCACCGAGGAGGGCCATGTCGAGTTCCGGGTTCGAGGGAAAGTCGCCGCCGCCTCCGACGGCGAGACCGTGCGGGTCCGGCTCGAGGTCACGGATACCGGTATTGGCCTCACCGAGGAGCAGATCGGCAAGCTCTTCCAGGCCTTCGCCCAGGCGGATTCCTCCACCTCCCGCAAATTCGGGGGCACGGGTCTCGGTCTGTCGATTTGCAAGCGGCTCTGCGAGATGATGGGCGGCGATATCGGCGTTGAAAGCCAGCCGGGCGAGGGCTCCACCTTCTGGTTCGAACTGCCGTTCAAGCCCGACGCGGAGGCCCCGGGGCCGGAGCATGACTTGTCCCGCGCACGGGTTCTGCTGCTCGGTTACGGCACGCGCGAGGGCGAGATTCTGACCCGCTATCTCCAGGCCGGCGGTGTCGCGGCGACGGCCTCCGCGCTCGCCGGTTATTCGAACAAGCCTGGATTGGATGAAGCCCTGGCCGCTCTGCGAGAGCCCCCGGATCTGATCTTCGTGAATGGCAAACCGGGAATGCAAACCTATCGCGGCGCGATCTCGGCCTTCATCGAGGCCGGCGCGGGCGGCAATCCGGCGGTGGTGCTGAGCGCCTATCAGAACGCCGTGTCGACATTGAACGCCAATGATCTCGGGGGGTTGAACATAACCTTGCAGGGCGCTCTTACCTGTCCGGTTCATCTCGGACGGGTCTGGCACATGGTGGCCGTGGCCCTGGGCGAGGCCGAGATTGGTGACTTCGGCGTCGGCGACGAGGCGGAAGTGATTACCTATCAGGCGCCGGATCTCGTCACCGCCCATGCCCATCGCGCGGTGATCCTGGTGGCCGAGGATAACGAGACCAACCAGATCGTTATTCGCCGCGTTCTCTCGCGCCTCGGTTTCGCGCATGAGATCGCCGATAACGGCTCCGAGGCGCTGGAGCTCTACCGTCAACATGATTACGGGATGCTGTTGACCGATTTCCATATGCCGGAGATGGACGGATTTGAACTCACCGGCGAGATCCGGGCCGCCGAAGCCGAAAGCGGCGGCGACGAACGGCTACCGATCATCGCGCTGACGGCCGACGCGCTCCCCGGAACCGAGCAGGAATGTCTCGACGCGGGCATGGACGGCTATCTGCGCAAGCCCATCGAGATGGCGCGGCTGACGGCGGTGCTTGAAACCCATATGGCGCACGCCCTGGAACTGCGGACGATCGAGGTGCCGGACACCGGGCCGACCGAGGCGCCAGCTGCCGCGGCCGGACCGCCGAGTACCGATCCGGACATCTTCGACACGGCCAAACTGATTGACAGTTTCGGCGCCTTCGATGAATCCGCCGCCGAATTCGTGGTCAGTTTCCTCGCCTCGCTGGATACGCGGATCGGCGCGCTCGGCGAAGCCATCGCGGCCGAGGACGGCCCCGGCGCGCGCGATATCGCTCACGCCCTGAAGGGCGCGGCCAACTCCATCGGCGCGACCCGCGTCGGCGGTATCATGGGGGACATTCAAGACATTTTGGACGCCGGCGACGTCTCGACGGCGGCTCTGTTCGCCGACGCCTTGCCAGATGTGTATGCGGAACTGCGTGACGAAGTCGAACCTTTGTGCGACCATTTCCTCAACACTGGGGGGCAGTTACATGATTACCGTCGACGACCTGCGCATTCTCGTGATCGACGATGAGGATTTCGTCCGCAGGATCATCGTTCAGATTCTTAACCGACTGCATATCCGAAAAGTCTCTCAAGCGGAGGACGGCGCCGAGGGGTTGAAGAAGACCTTGATCGTCAAGCCGCATCTGGTGCTCTGCGACATCCATATGGAGCCGGTCGACGGCATGAAGTATCTGTCGACGATTCGGGGCGTCAACCAGCCCGAGATCGCCCGCACGCCGGTGATTTTCCTGACATCCGACGCGGGACAGGAAAAGGTGCTACGCGCCAAGGAGCTTCGGGTTTCCGGCTATATGGTGAAACCGGTTTCGGTCAATGACGTGAAAAAACAGATAAACCGGGTGCTGGGCGTCGAATTTCCGTAAGATCAGGAATGTTGCCGTGGATGTTTCCGCAGCATTCGTTTTCACCGAATGGAGCTTCGTCCATGTTTTTTAGGAAACTCATCCTCACCGTTGCCGTGGCCGTACTCGTCTCCCTGACTCCGCTCGACTCCCGGGCCGCCGGTAAGTCGGAGGCTCCGGGTCAGGCGGCGCGCGATTGCGCGAAAATCGCCGAGCCGAAGGAAAAGGATGATTGCGTGCGCGCGGCCCGCGAGGCGGAAAAGAAGGACAAAAAAGGCGGCAAGAAAGCCAAGGACAAGGACGGGAAGTCCAAGGGCAAGAACAAGGATAAGAAGGAAAAGCAGGACAAGAAGGGCAAGGGCGATAAAAAGGGCAAGAAGGACGGAAAGAACAAGGGCAAGAAGAAAGACTAGAGCGATGCCCGAGAGATCGCTCCAGACCGCTTGCCGCGTGGTCACGGGACCTTTTCTCTCCTCATGAACGGAGCCGAGACCTGGTTCGTTTCCTGCACACCTCCGACTTGCATCTCGGCAAGCGCTTCGGGCAAATGCCGGAGGAACTGCGTGGCCGGCTGACCGAGGCCCGTCACGGGGTGATCGGGCGGCTGCGGGAGCGCGCGGCGGAACTGGATATAGACACCGTCCTGGTCGCCGGAGATACCTTCGATACCGAAACCCCGTCCCGCGCCACGGTCCGCCACGCGCTACAAGAGATGGCGGTCACGCCGAATATTCGCTGGTTCCTGATTCCGGGTAACCACGACTCTCTCCAGGCCGAGGAGCTTTGGCGGACGGTGGGCGGCGAGTGCCCGGATAATGTCACCGTCGCCCGCGCCGCCGAGCCGGTGGAACTCGGCCTCGACGCGGTGCTGTTGCCGGCGCCCTGTCCGGTCCGCCGACCGGGCCGCGACCTTACCGAATGGATGAACGGGGCCGAGACAGACACCGGGGTGATCCGGATCGGCCTGGCGCATGGAGCGATCCAGAATTTTGGTGAAGACGGGGCCGCCGACGTGATCGCGCCGGACCGGGCCGCCCGCGCCAATCTCGGTTATCTCGCGCTGGGCGATTGGCACGGTCAGATCCGCGTGAACGAGCGGACCTGGTATTCCGGCACGCCGGAACCGGACCGCTTCAAGCACGACGCGCCGGGCCGGGCGCTGATTGTCGAGATCGATGCGCCGGGCGCCGCTCCTAGGGTGACGCCGACACTCACCGGGCAATTCCTCTGGCGTGATCTGGCGCTTGATCTGGTTGCCGAGGAGGATCCGGCGGAACGGTTGAGACAAGCGATCGAGCCTCTGGAGGATCGCCGGAATATTCTGGTTAGTCTCGCGGCGGCGGGCCGGTTGGGGCTTGAGGCCAGGGCGGCGCTGAACGGCGCGGCGGGGGATATCAGTCCCGACTTTGCCCTGATGACCTTTGACGACAGCCGGCTGGCCATTGATCACAGCCCAGACGATCTAGACGCCATAGACAAGGCGGGCGCCCTGCGCCAGGCCGCCGAGGCGCTTTTGAGTGAAGCGCGCGACGAGACCGCGTCCGGCGAGACCCGGCGTGTCGCCGAACGGGCGCTCTCGCGGCTTTACAGCCTCGGCCTGGAATACGACGCGTGAAGATCCGGGCGATCAGATTGTGGAATGTCCGGCGCTTCGCCAATCGTGGCGTCGCGATCGAGGCGGTCGACGACGGCGTCAATGTCTTGGCCGCCGAGAACGAGCAAGGCAAGTCCACTTGCTTCGACGCGCTGCATGCCCTGCTGTTTCAACCTCATACCGCGACCCAAAAGGCGGTTCGGTTGTTGCGGCCCCATAGCGGCGGCAGTCCCCAGATCGAAGCCGATATCGAGACCGACCAGGGTCTCCATCGTATCAGCAAGCAATACTATGCCGGCCGCGCCGCGACGGTGACGGAACTGGCCACTGGACGGTTGGTGGCTCAGGCGGACGAGGCCGAGGCATGGATCGCCGAACTCACGCGTGGCGGCGCCTCCGGTCCAACAGGGCTGTTATGGGTCCGCCAGGGTATCACCGACTTCGAGACCGGCGGCAAGGCCCAGCAGGATCAGGAGGCCGAGGCGCGCAAGGACGCGCTCGCCTCGGTGGCGGGCGAGGAGGTTGAGGCGCTCACCGGTGGGCGCCGCATGGCTTGGATCCTTCAGCGCTGCCAGGAGGCGCTCGACGTTCTCGTCACCGAACGCGGACAGCCGAGGAAAAGCGGGCCCTATGCCGAGGCGAAGGAGGAACTGGAACAGCTGCGCGCCGACGAGGCCGCTCAGTCCGAGATGCTGTCGTCCCTGCGCCAAGCGCTGGACCAGCGACGGGCCAAGCAAGCGCGACGGGACGAGATCGCCGCTCCCGACGCGCTCAGGGAACGGCAAGACGAAATGGCACGGGCCACCGAAGCGCTGGAGCGGGCGAAATCGCACGCGTCACAATTGGCCGAGGCGGCCAGGCTCCGGGACTTGGAAGCCGGGCGCCACGGAATGGCGCGGGAGAGCCTCGCCCGTTACCGCGAGGCTCTGGAGCGCGCTCGGATGATAACGGCGCGCCTCGCCGAGGCGGAACGGGCCCGCGGCGAGGCCATCGCCGAGGTCGCCACCGGTCAGAGGCGGGAGGAAGCCGCCATGCGTGCCCTCGGCGAGGCGGAAGCCGTGCTCGCGCGGGCCAGGGAAGACCATCGCCGCGCGGTTGTCGCTGAACGTGGCGCCGAGGCGCGCAAGCGATTGACCTCCCTGGAAGAGCGGTTGGAAAAGGCGCGGGAATGCCAAGCCTTGATCGAGACATTGTCGGCGCGGGAACAGACATTGGCGCTCCCCGACGGCGCGGTCGAGAAGCTCGGCGCGATCGAGGCCGAGATCGCCGACCTGCGCGCCAGGCTGGACGCCAAGGCGGCGCTGGTTAGCGTGGCGTATGTGGAGAACCCGTCCGCGTCGATCCTGGCCGATGGCGCGCCGCTGGCCGATGGCGACAGCCGCGCCGTTACCCGGTCCACGCGCTTTGAAATCCAAGGGATCGGCGTGCTCACCGTCAGCGCCGGCGCGGATACCGACGATGGACTTGCCCAGGCCTTGCAATCGAAACAAGGAGCATTGGCGCGCGATCTGGAGAAACTCGGCGCCGAAGACCTCGCCGCCGTCCGAGAGCGCGCGCGGAGCCTGTCCGAGGCGCGGGCGAGCATACGGGTGGCGCGGGCGGAACTGTCGGCTTGGGCGCCGGACGGATTGGAAGCGCTTAGGATCGAGGCGTCCAGGCTCGCCGAACTGACAGCCGATATCGACCCCCACGCCCTCGCTCCGGAAGCGGCCACCCACGCCCTGGAAACGGCCGGCGCCGCGGTCATTGAAACGAGGACCGAGGCGGAGACCGCGCGGGCCGCGCTGTCGGGCAAGCGGGAGGCGGCGGCGCTCGCCAAGCTGACCATCGATCATTCACGCGAAACCCTGACCGATATCGAGCGCGTGCTCGGTCCAGAGGCGGAACGCGGCGCGGAGGTTGAGCGTCTTGAGAGGGAGGAAGGCGAAGCGGCCGCCGCGCTCACCATGGCCGGCCAAGCGGTGACGGACCTGCAAGCCAGCGCCCCGGATCTGGAAGCCGCCGAGGCGCGGGCCCGGCGCGCCGCGTCGGTTGTCGGCAACTTAGACGCGGAGGCCGCGCGGCTGGCCGAGGAGATCAGCGGCCTCACCGGTGGAATTCGCGCCCGTTCGGAGAATGCCATCGAGGAAGTGCTCGCCGAGACAAGCGACAAGCGCCAGGCCGCCGAGGATCGGGTCGCCGCGCTGGAGGTCGAGATCGCGGTCCTGCGGCGTCTGCGGCAAGCTCTCGACGACGCGCGTCTCGCCGCGAAGGAGCAGTATCTCGGTCCGGTCATGGACGAGCTTCGGCCCCTGATCTCCCTGGTGGTCTCGGATGCCAACATCACCTTTGACGACGAGACCCTGGTGCCGAGATCACTGGAGCGCAACGGCCAGGAGGAGGATGTTTCGGTCCTGAGCGGCGGCATGCGCGAGCAATTGACGGTCCTGACGCGCCTCGCCTTCGCGCGATTGCTCGCCAGGAACGGCAGGCCGGTACCGGTGATCCTGGACGACGCCCTGGTCTATAGCGACGATGACCGGATCGAGAAAATGTTCGACGCGCTGCATCGCCAGGCCGGCGACTTGCAAATCATCGTCTTCTCCTGCCGTCAGCGCGCCTTCGAGCGGCTGGGCGGGCGAAGCCTGCGGATGGTTGAATGGGCGCCTGAAGGAGCTTCCGGATAGATACCGCGAGGATCAAACGAAAACCCCTCAGAACGGCCAAACCACGGGGATCAGGGGCACGGCGATCGCGACGATCAGGATCTCCAGCGGCAGGCCGAGCCGCCAGTAATCTCCGAACTGATAGCCGCCGGGGCCCATGACCAGAAGATTGTTCTGATGCCCGATCGGTGTCAGGAAGGCGCAGGACGCGCCGATCGCGACGGCCATCAGGAACGGATCAGGCTCCAATCCGAGGCCGCCGGCGATGCCGATGGCAACCGGAGCCATCACCACCGCCGTCGCGGCGTTGTTCATGATGTCCGACAAGGTCATTGTCAGCACCAGGACCAGCCCCAGCACCAGATACGGCGACAGCCCGCCGCCGATTTCGGCGACCATCGCGGCGATCGCGGCGGCGGCCCCGGTACTCTCGATGGCGCCGCCGACCGGGATCATCGCGCCCAAAAGCACCACCACCGGCCAGTCCACCGCCTCGTAGACCTGATTCATGGTCATGGTTCCGCTCAGCACGATGGCCAGCACCGCGAGACTGAAACACAGGGCCGCCGGCGCCAGACCCAACGCGGTCCCGGCGATCGCCAGGGCGAAAAACCCGAGCGGCAGGAAGGAGCGGTTGTGATCCAGGCTGATCTCGCGCTGGGCCAACGGCAAGCAACCGAGGGTCGCAAGGGTGCCGTAAAGGGTGTCCGGCTCGCCCTGGACCAGCAGGACATCACCGACGCGCACCCGCGTATCCCGCAGCCGCGTGCGGATCGGCGAGCCTTCACGGGCGATCGCCAGGAGGTTCACGCCGTAGCGTGATCTGAGGCGCAGGTCGGCGGGCGAGCGTCCGTCGATCATCGCCCGGGGCGGGACCACCGCCTCAAGGACAAGCGGGCCTTCCTCGGCGGGTTTTTCCTCGGCGGGTTTTCCCTTGGCGTCGCCTTCCTGCGTCTCCGCCTCGGCGCGAGCCTTCTCCTTGGAGCGCTCTCGGATCTCCAGGCCCTTGGCGATCGCGACCTCGATCTGTTCCGGCGTTCCGCGCATCATCAGGATATCGCCGGCGATCAGGGCTTCGTGGTGCAGCCGGCGCACGATGCGTTGCCGCCGCCGGATCAGAGCCAACTCGGTGGGTCGAGCCTCGTCCCCGGTCACCGGGCCGATGGCGTCGACCTTCTGGCCGATCAGCGGCGAGCCGTCCGGCACCACGAACTCGGTCACGTATCCCGCGAGATCGAAATCAGGGCCGGAGGTCTCGCCGCCACGTTGTTCCGGCAGCAGCCAGCGCGAGGCGATCACCACGAAGATGATGCCGGCGAGCGCCACTGGAACGCCGACCAGGGCGAAGTCGAACATGGCGAAGCCCGCGCCTTCCGCGCTCTGGCGGAATCCCGAGACAATGATGTTCGGCGGCGTGCCGATCAGGGTCACCAACCCGCCGAGGATCGAGGCGAAGGACAGTGGCATCAGGATGCGCGAGGCGGGCACCCCGTCGCGTCGGGCGATGCCGAGCCCGACGGGCATCAAAAGCGCCAGCGCGCCGACATTGTTCATAAAGCCGGACACCGCCGCCGCCAGACAATCCAGCATGATGAACCGGCCCTGGCCCGCCGCGACCACGCGCACCAGCTTGCCGACCAGAAGATCCACCAGGCCGGCGCGCGCCATGGAGGCGGAAATCGCCAGCACCGCCGCGACGGTGATGACCGCGGGATGGCCAAAGCCGAGGAAAGCCTCGCTCGCCGGGACCAACCCGAGGACCACCGCCGCCGCGAGTGTCAGCAGCGCCACCACGTCGGCCCGCCACTTGCCCCACACGAACAGCCCCATCGCCGCGGCGAGGATCACCAGGATTTCGATCTGCTGGAGTGCCATCTCTATCGGTTCCGCCTATTCCTCGGGAAGATCCCCAACCAGAACCTTGCCGATATAGGCGCGCGCGTCCACCGGGGAATACGGCTGCATGAAAGGTCCCGCGCGGACGTCTCGATAGAGCCGGGAGAGTGGGTTGCGCGCCATGAAGCCGCCGCCGCCGCTCAGATCCATCGCCTGGCCGACGATATCGATGGCGTTGCGGTTCACCACCCATTTCGCGCTCTGATAATCCTTCATCAGCGCATGACCCTGCTCATAAGTGGCGGCGCGGCCTTCGTCGCTTGCCTCCATGAAGGCGTCCAGGGTCTCGCCGAGCCGCGCCAGAATGCTCCGGGCGGTGGCCAGTTTTATCTCCATCTCGGCCAGCGCGTGGTGGGCGCCGGTGCGCGCACTCGCTTTCGATTGGCCGTCCACCGCGACTTCCATGGCGGTTTCCGCGATGCCCAGGAAGGCGCCGACCAGCGGGACGTTGGCGAGGGTTCGGTTCACCAGAACCGGCGTGCTCCACCGCCCCCAAGGGCCGATCACCCTGAGCGCGTCAAGCGGCGCTCGGCAGCCCTCGAATGTCAGCGATTGACTGCCCGAGGCGCGCATGCCCAACGCGTCCCAATCGTTGCCCTGGGACAGGCCGGGCGCGTCCATCGGCAGGAGGACATTGGCGATATGATCGCCGTCCTCGTCCCTTATCCGAACATTGGTCGCGACATGGGTCGCAAGCGGTGACATGGTGACGAAATACTTGGTGCCGTGGAGGCTCCACCCGTCGCCGTCGCGGCGCGCCTCCGTCAGTGGGTGCAGATTGTCGGTGCCACGCTCGGTCGTGGTCGAGCAGATCAGGACCTCGCCCCGACCAACCGCCTCGGGAACGAAGGCCGCCGCGACGCCCTCGCCTTGCATGTCCCGGTAGTTGTCCGGGCAAATCTCGTTCGCCCGATCCGCCGCGTCGGCCCGGGCGCGAAATCGTTCGATCAGCCCTTCCGCGAGAGCGATGGCGCGCTCGCCCTCTTGTGTTCTCGGCTTGATGGCGTAACTCATGACTTAAACCTTAGGGCTTCTCTGTAGGAAACCAAGACAATTTGTTCCATCGCCGTCATCCTGCCGAAGGGTCAATGCCGTCCGGGAAAATCCCAAGGCTGGGCGTGGCTTCGTGAACCCGCCGCCCTGGTGAAGGGGTGGCCCTCCCGTTCGGTCGCCCTGGCGAAGGCTAGGGCTTTTGCGGCGATCATCGCCACGGGCAAGGCGGTAACCATTTCGCCACGAATCCAGGGCCGGCGGCAAAAGCCCTGACTTTGGTCAGGGCGAGGTGGGAGGAGAGTGGGGACCGGCGTGGAGGCGCATTGATCGCCCGCCCGCGCGCTTCCGACACAAGATCGCTTGCGGCGGGTGACGCGGTGTTGTCCACTCCGGTCTAGGTCTTTCTCGCGATTTCCAGGGTCATCATGCACGCCGACTTGATCATTACCAATGCCAAGGTCACCACGATGGCCGCCGAAACGCCAGCGGAAGCGCCAAGGGAGGCCGAGGCCGTCGCGGTGGCGGGCGGGCGTTTCATCGTAGTCGAAGACGACGCCGAGGCGATGGCGCATGCCGGCCCCGGGACGCGGGTGATCGACGCGGTCGGAAGGCGGATCATCCCAGGCATCGTCGACTCCCATTGTCATCCCGACGCCTATGCCGCGCGATTGATGAGCTGGCATGAGCTGTCACCGGACCACGTGGCAGACCGCGCGGTGTTGCTCTCCCGGATCGAGGAGAGCTGCGCCAGGCTCGGACCGGATGACTGGTTCGTCGGCTATCGGTTGAACGAGAACAAGTCCGGCGGCTATCCCAGTCTCGCCGAGCTTGACGCCGCGAGTGGGGGGCGGCCGCTTTTTATCTTGCGCACCGACGGTCATCTCGGCTTGGCGAATTCGCGAGCCTTCGCGGTCTGCGGTATCGCGCCGGACGCGGCGGACCCTCCCTTCGGTCAGTTCGACCGCCATCCCGAGACCGGCGCCTTTACCGGACTTGTCCGCGAGACGGCGGCGCATATCTTTCTTGACCGGGTGCATGACGGCGATACGCCCGAGAGCATCGCCGAGGGTTTGGAGCGGGTTTTCGCCGATTGGAACAGCGTCGGCATTACCACCGTTTACAACTCCCTTACCCCGGCCCGGGCGATCCGCGCCTATCAGTTGATGAAGGAGCAATCGCGGCTCACCATGCGGGTTGGGATCATCGTCAGTGGTCGCGAGGAGGGGTTGATCGAGTCCTTCGTCGCCTCGGGTATTCAATCCGGCTTTGGTGATGACGATGTGCGGATCATCGGGGTCGAATGGTGCCCCGATTGCTCCACCAGCGGGCGCACGGCGGCCTACCACACGCCCTATGTCGGCACCCCGATCAAGGGCGAGCCGGTGCCCAATACCGGCGTGCTGCTGTACGAGCTGGAGGATCTCAAGACCCGCGCCATCGCCGCGCATCGGGCCGGTTTGCAGGTCATGATCGAGGGCGTCGGCGACCGGGGCATTGATTTCGCGCTGGACGCGATCGAGGCGTGTCTTGCCGCCGCGCCGCGCGAGGATCATCGGATGCGGGTCGAGCATTGCTGTCATGTCACCGCGGCGATTCTCGCCCGGCTCAAGAAGGCCGGCGTCATCGACAGTTCGGCCACCGGTTTCATGTTCGAGCTTGGCGACGCCTATCGCGCCAATCGAGGGGCGGAGGCGATGGTGGATATGTGGCCGCATCGGGCTCTGATCGACGCCGGCGTGCCGGCGCCGGGGCATTCGGACGCGATGATCTGCAAGGCCAATCCCTTCACCGCCCTGCACGCCATGGTAAACCGGGAAACGGATACCGGCGGCGATCTGGACAAGCGCCAGGCGGTAACGCCGATGGAGGCCCTGCGCGCCTATACCTGGCTCGGGGCCTTCGCGGGGCGCGAGGAGCATCTGAAAGGCTCGATCGAAGTCGGCAAGCTCGCCGATCTGGCGGTGCTGGAGCGGGATCTGTTCGCCGTTGATCCGAGCGAGATCAAGGACATCAAGGTCGACATGACGGTGCTCGGCGGCCGGGTGGTGTATGAACGCTAGCCCATCGGGGCGAAGGTCTCCGAGACGCTTCTAGAGCGGCCCACCGGCGGAGCGTGCGCGGGGAATCCCCGGCACGCCGAACTTCACGAGTTTCAAGCTTTCCGCGACCATCTCGGCCTTGCGGATAAACTCATCGGCGATTTCAGGCACGCAGAGCTCCCGGGCATTCTCTCGGAACAGGCCGAGCCAGGTATCGAAATGCGCCGGTGTCACGCCGCCGAGCGCGTTGTGTTTCAAGACAGGGTTACCCTTGAACCGGCGGGTCGACAGCATCACCGCCGACCAGAAGTCCATCATCTTTAGAAGATGCGGCTCCCAATCCTCGATCGCGCCGTCGAAGATCGGGCCGAGATCCGGATTGTCGCGAACGCGAGTGTAAAGACCTCGGACAACCTCTTCGATCAACGCCTCGGTTACCGCCGCCATGGCATGGCCCGTCTTTAAGGTATATTGAAAATGCACTTTATATCGTGGATTGCCTAAAATCAATATTTATAATACATCTTTTGTGAATCAAGGGGGCCCTCATGCGCTTCACCGTGCACACCGATTATGCCCTGCGGGTTCTCATGTATCTCGGCGCCTCTCCAGAGGACGGACTGGTGACCATCAAGGCGATTTCGGGCGCCTACGGGATTTCGGAAAACCACTTGATGAAAGTGGTTCACCGTTTGGCCTTGGCCGGTTTCGTCGCCACCACGCGGGGGCGCGGCGGCGGCATGCGTTTGGCGCTACAACCGAAGGACATCAATATCGGCGCCGTGGTCCGAGCTTGCGAGGATGACATGCGGATCGTCGAGTGCTTCGATCCGCCGAGCAATACCTGTCCGATCGCACCGGCTTGCGCCTTGCCTCGGGTCCTCGACGAGGCGTTGGCCGCCTTCGTCGGGGTGCTTGACCGTTATACGCTTGAGGATCTGTTGAAGCCCAGGGCGGCGCTGTGGTCGATCCTTGATACCACCGATTAGGCAAGGACCACGCCGGCCCGAGGGGCTTGGGCCATCGGGGACAAGCTGTTAGAACCACGCCGACTTGAACTTGCATGGAGCGGTGGACCATGGCGCGGTATCTGAAATCCGGACAATCCGAAACCGAGAAGGCCGAGGAGAACGCCAAGGTAAGGGCAATCGTCGAGGCAACCCTGGCCGAGATCGAGAGCCGGGGCGATGCCGCCGTCGCCGAGTTGTCCGCCAAGTTCGACGGCTGGGAGCGCGAGAGCTTCCGGCTTTCCGAGCAAGAGATCGAGGCCTGTCTCTCCCGGATGAGCGCCCAGGACATCACCGATATCAAGTTCGCCCAGGAGCAGGTCCGAAACTTCGCCAAGATCCAGCGCGACGCCTTGAAGGATGTCGAGGTCGAGACCCTGCCGGGCGTGGTGCTGGGGCACAAGAACATCCCGGTGAACGCCATCGGCTGCTACGTGCCCGGGGGCAAATACCCGATGGTCGCCTCGGCGCATATGAGCATCGTGACCGCCGGTGTCGCCGGGGTGAAGCGGATCATCGCCGCCTCGCCGCCCTTCAATGGCGAGCCGAACCCGGCCGTGGTCACCGCCATGCATCTCGGCGGCGCGGACGAGATCTACTGTCTCGGCGGAATCCAGGCGGTGGGCGCCATGGCGCTCGGAACCGAGACCATCGCTGGAGTCGACATGCTGGTCGGACCGGGTAATGCCTTCGTAGCCGAGGCCAAGCGACAGCTCTATGGCCGGGTTGGCATCGACCTCTTCGCCGGACCGACCGAGACCCTGGTGATCGCCGACGAGACGGTGGACGGCGAGATCTGCGCCACCGATCTGTTGGGGCAGGCGGAACACGGCCCGACCTCGCCGGCGATCCTGGTGACCAATTCCGAGAAACTGGCCCACGACACCATGGCCGAGGTGGCGCGCCAGCTTACCGTCCTTCCGACCGCCGAGATCGCGGGGCAGGCCTGGCGCGATCATGGTCAGGTGATCGTCTGCGAGGACGAGGCCGAGATGCTGGCGGTGGCCGACGACATCGCCTCCGAGCATGTCCAGGTGATGACCCGCGATCCGAACTGGTTCCTGGAGAACATGACCAATTACGGCGCGCTGTTCCTCGGCCCGGAGACCAATGTTTCCTATGGCGACAAGGTGATCGGCACCAACCACACCCTGCCCACGAAGAAAGCCGCGCGCTATACCGGCGGGCTTTGGGTCGGCAAGTTCCTGAAGACCTGCACCTATCAGCGGGTTACCACGCCCGAGGCCAGCGCCATGATCGGCGAGTATTGCTCGCGGCTCTGCGCCATCGAGGGCTTCGCCGGCCACCAGGAACAGGCTGATATCCGCGTGCGGCGCTATGGCGGCAAGAATACGGGTTGATCTTCCGCGCCAGGGGGTGTCCGTCCTCGCCACGCGTCGCCCTTGCGAAGGCAATGGTTCTTGCCGCCGGCTTGGATCATGTGGCGAAACGGTGACCGTCTCTCTCCATGGCGGCCATCACGGCATAAGCCCCAACCTCCGTCAGGGCGACGGCTGTTGGGGTTTGCAAGGCATGCCTTCGTTCAGCCACCGCCGAAGAACAAGAGGTTGCCCAAAAATCGTCCCGGCAGCAGCGTGAAGATTCCGGCGATGGTCAGGCCGGACATCATGCCGAGCATCATCCGCTTATGGGCGCGAACCCGGCCCCGCTTGATCGCCCAGATCGCGCCGACCATGGTGACCATGGTGATGACCGTCAGGCCGTGAATCCAGCTGAACCCGCCGGGATTGATCTCCCTGAGGCCAAGGGACGGCAAGGTCACGGCCAGCATCGCCGCGATCCAGATCCAACCGATGGCCCGGTGCCTCGGAGTGCCCTTGGCGCCGGCCAGATTGACGATCCCGAGCACGAGCGCCACCAGGGCCGCGCCGAGATGCAGGAACATGATGACGTCCTCGGTCATGCCTCTTCCCCTCGGCTCGGATCCTTAAGCCTCTCCCGGCACGCCGACGCCCAGTCCTTTTCGAACGCGGCGCGACGCTCTCCATAGTCTAGGGTCATCAACCAGTACGCCGCGTCGGGCACATCCGAGAGCATGCCCTCAAGCCTTGAGCGAACCTTGGCGAACCGCGCGAGATCGGCGTCGGATTCGGTGATTTTGTCCTTCAACCATCCGTCCAAGGTCGCCGGGTCCCGCCGATATCCGAAGAACATCTTCAGCAACAGCTCATTGCGCGGCGGGCGGGGTACCGGGTCCTCGGCAAGCCATTCGTCAAGCGCCGCGAGGCCCGCGTCGGTGATCGTGTGGATCTTGGCCTTACGCCCGCCGGTCGCTTCCTCGCGCGCCGTGACCAGGCCCTCGGCCTCCATCTTGGCGAGGATCGGGTAGACCCGTCCGTCATTCTCGCGCCAGAAATTCGCCACCGACCCGGCGATCGTCTCCTGCAGGCGATAGGCGCTGCTCTCGCCCCGCGAGAGAAAGCCGAGGAGGGCGTATTTGGTGCGGTTGGGCTGCATACCTTATAATAAGGGGTTGTTATGAGATATTGCAAGATAGGGCGTTTTCCCAGCCGCGAAATTTCTCTAAGACGGGGGGTCACGGGCGCCGGCGCCCGATGATTTCAGTCCAGCCGTCGCATTACGGAGTTTCGCCCATGTCCCGCACCCGCTCGCCCGATCGATTTCGTCTGGATGGTCTTGTCGCCCTGGTGACCGGGGCCGGTCGCGGCCTGGGAGAAGCCTGCGCCATCGCGCTATCCGAGGCGGGCGCGGAGGTGATCCTGATGAGCCGCACCCAGAGTGAACTCGATGCCCTGAAGGCGCGGATCGAGGCGGATGGCGGGATCGCGCGCACCGCGGTCTGCGACGCCGCCGATCCCGCCGCCATCGCCGAGTTGGTGCCGTCGCTGGGCCCGATCGACATTCTCGTGAATAACGCGGGGACCAATATCCCGGAGCCGTTCCTCGAGGTGTCGCTGGAGCATCTCGACACGATCCTCAACCTGAACCTGCGCGGCGCCTATCTGATGGCCCAGGCGGTGGCGCGGGGCATGGTCGAACGCGGCAAGGGCGGCTCGATCATCCACATGTCCTCGCAGATGGGGCATGTCGGCGCGCCGCTTCGCACGGCTTACTGCGCCAGCAAGCACGCGATCGAAGGGCTGACCAAGGCCATGGGGGTCGAACTCGCGCCGCACGGCATCCGCACCAACTCGGTCGGCCCGACCTTTGTGGAAACGCCCCTCGCCAAGGGTTTCCTCAAGGACCCGGCCTTCGCCAAGGACGTGTTGGAACGCATCCCCATGGGCAAGCTCGGCCAGGTCGAGGATGTCGCCGACGCGGTCGTCTATCTCGCCGCCCCGGCCTCGGCCATGGTCACCGGCACCAGCCTAGTGGTCGACGGCGGCTGGACCGCGCGCTGAGACCGCGCGGGAGGCAAATCCTCAACGAAACTCCACCACCCGCTTCTCCCGCGCCGACAGATACGCCGCGTCGATGATCCGCATCGCCGGAACCAAGTCCGCGAGGCCGGGAGAAAGCGGTCGGCCCGCCGCGAGATCGGAGAGGAAGCGTTCGGTGAAAAGCCCGTACATCGGATCGGAATCGAGGTTCATGTCGACCAGTTCGACCGGCGCGCCGGGGCGGTGGATGGCGACGCCGCCGGGGCGGGTTTGCACATAGTGGCCGGCGCTTGCCAGGCTGAAGGAGTATTCCCGCTTGTCCGGGGAATCCGGAAAATTGTAGCCGGTCTCGATCAGCGCCCGTCCGCCGCCATCCGCCGAGATGCTCAACAGAGCCGTATCCTCGATCGCCTCGCCGTGCAGGCTGTTGTCGATATGGGCGTGGACCCGGTCCGGCGGGTTCGGCAGCAGGCCAAGCGCCAGATCGATGAAATGCGCGCCGAGATTGATCAGGCAGCCGCCGCCGCTGATCTCCGGGTCCAGCATCCAGCCGTTGCCCGAGACCGGATAACGGCTCGGCGGGCCGGCGTTGAAGCGCCAGGACGTCATTGTAAAGCGCGCGCCCTCGTCCTCGATCAGCCGGTCCAACAGGGCTTGTAGCGGCCCGACCCTTTGCACCAGCGGCACCGCGACCGGGATGCCCGCCGCTTTTGCCTCGCGGTTGAGGGCCTCGGCGTCCTCGGCGGTCAACCCCGCCGGCTTTTCCAGCGCGAAGGGGATGCGGTGGTGGATCAGCGCGCGGGCGATCTCCGGCATCTCGGCGTGGCGACCAAAGGCGATCGCGGCGTCCGGCGTGCTTTCGGCGAGCGCGACGCGCCAATCGGCATGGCCGGGGCATCCGAAGCGCGAGGCCTCGCGTCCTCGGATCCCGGGATCGCGATCCGATACGCCGACGATCTCGACGCCTGTGTCCAGCAGGGCCTCGATATAGAGCGGGTAATGCCAATGCGAGACTTCGAGAAGGAGGATTTTCATGGCAGCATATCCTGGCGATTGTTTCAAACGGTGCTCGGCGACGCCCGCAAGTCTAGCGGCTGGGGCCGGAAAAGTACCAGCGAATGGGAGAAAGCGATGCCGCTTCTAGGCAAGGGCGTGGCCGCGATCTGGCACAACGTGGCGCCGGAGTTTCAGGTCGATTACAACCACTGGCATTGTTACGAGCATGTGCCGGAGCGGGTCGGCATTCCCGGTTTCCTGCGCGGCCGGCGTTATGTGGCGATCGAGGGCGCGCCGGAATTCTTTCATTTCTACGAGACCGAGACCTTGGCGACCCTGACCTCCGAGGCTTATCTGGAGCGGCTCAACAATCCGACGGAATGGACCCGGCGCGTCGGCCCGAACATCAAGGACAATAACCGGACCTTGAGCGACGTGGTCGCCTCGCACGGCATCGGGGGCGGGGCGGCCATTCTGACCGGACGCCTGCAAGCCGCGCCAGGCCGCGACGCTGAACTCTCCACCTGGCTCGGTGACGACGTCCTACCCAAGCTGATCGGACGCCCTGGCATCGTCGCGGCGCATCTGCTGCGGGGCGATCATAACTCCAGCGCCACCCAGACCGAGGAAAAGGCCATGCGTGACCGGCCCGACGACGTCGCCGACTGGGTCGTCTTCGTCGAGGGCATCGAGGCCGCGCCGCTGGACCCGCTTTGGCGCGATGGCGATCTGTCCGAGCAAACCTTGAAGGAACATGGCGCGTCCAGCGCGGCACTCGGGACCTATCGCCTGCATTTCACGCTCTCGAACGAGGACCTGGTATAGGTAACCCGTACTGGACGCCGCGGCCCCGCCCGGCTATTGGAGCGGGATGGATCAGGCAGGTAGCTCGATATTCAGGGGCGACGCGGTAAGCTGCGTGCGGGGCGCGCGAAGGGTTTTCGCGGGTCTTGATTTCGCCTTGCGCGCCGGTGACGCCCTGGTCCTGATCGGCCCGAACGGAAGTGGAAAGTCGAGCCTGTTGCGGCTGATGGCCGGTCTGTCGGCCCCGGCCTCCGGAACCATCCTTTGGGGCGGCGTCGATATCGCCGCCGATCGCCAGGGCCATGGCGCCCGCGCGCACTATGTCGGGCACGCGACCGGCGTTAAACCGGCGCTCTCGGCGGCGGAGGATCTGGGTTTCTGGTCGGCGTTCCGGCTGCATGGCAACCCAAGGGCCGAGAGCCGGGCGCTCGAGGATTTTGGACTGACCGACAGAGCCGGTTTTCCCGTGCGTTTCCTCTCCTCCGGTCAGAAGCGCCGGCTGGCGCTGGCGCGCCTGCTCGCGGCGCCGGCGCCGCTCTGGCTGCTGGACGAGCCGACGGTCGGTCTGGACCGTGAAGGCCAGGCCGCGCTGGAAAGCGCGATCGCCGCGCATCGGGAGAGCGGCGGCATCGTGGTACTCGCCAGCCATGTCGACGTGGCGCTCGGTGGTTCGGCGGATGAACTCAATCTCGCGGATTATCGCGCGGCTCTTGTCGACAGCGCGGGAGACATCTGGTCGGAGTTCGGCGCGTGAAGGGTTTTGCCGCGATCATAAGACGAGAGCTGAAGCTGGCGATGCGCCAGGGCAGCGACGCGGCCATCGCTCTGATTTTCTTCGTCGTGGTGGTGGCGCTGTTTCCGCTCGGCGTGGGGCCGGAACCGGGTGTTCTGGAACGGATCTCGGGCGGCGTGGTCTGGATCGGCGCGCTTCTGGCGGCGATGCTGTCGCTGGACCGGCTGTTTCAGGCCGATCACGAGGATGGCGGCCTGGACCTTCTGGTCATGGCGCCGTGGCCGCTGGAGGTGCTGGTCCTGGCCAAATGCCTCGCGCATTGGCTGGTGACGGGCCTGCCGATCATGCTGATATCGCCGCTCCTGGGCCTGCTGCTGCATATGAACACCGAGGCTTATTTTACCTTGTTGGCGGCGATGGCTCTGGGCACGCCGGTATTGAGCCTGATCGGCGCGGTTGGCGCCGCCTTGGTGCTGGGCGCGCGGCGGGCCGGGGTTCTGGTCTCGCTGCTGGTGCTGCCGCTAACGGTGCCGGTGCTGATCTTCGGTGTTTCCGCGGTCGAGGCCGCGGCGATCGGGCAGGGGGCCGGGCCGCATCTGATGTTGTTGGGCGCGCTGTTGCTGGCCGCCATCCCGCTATGTCCCTGGGCCGCCGCGGCGGCCTTGCGGCAAGCCGTGACATGAGGCAATAAACCGCCATGCATTGGTTCGCCAACCCCGCCCGCTTCATGCGGATCGCCGAAAAGCTGCTGCCCTGGGTCGCGGGCGCGGCGCTCCTATCGATCGCCATCGGCTTGTATCAGGGATTATTGGCCTCGCCGGCGGATTACCAGCAGGGCGAGACCGTGCGGATCATGTATGTCCACGTGCCGTCCGCCTGGATGGCGATGTTCTGCTACATGACCCTTGCCGTCGCCAGCGCCAGCTTTCTGATCTGGAAGCATCCCCTGGCCGATGTCGCCGCCCAGGCCGCGGCGCCGATCGGCGCCGGCTTTACCGCGATGGCGTTGATCACCGGCGCGCTCTGGGGCCAGCCGATGTGGGGAACCTGGTGGGTGTGGGACGCGCGCCTGACATCCGTGCTGATCCTGTTCTTTCTCTATCTCGGCTATATCGCGCTGGTGAACGCCTTTGACGAGCCCGAGCGTGGCGCGCGGGCGGGCGCGATCCTGGCCCTGGTCGGCGTGGTGAACGTGCCGATCATCAAGTTCTCGGTGGATTGGTGGAACACCCTGCATCAACCGGCCAGTCTGACCCGTCTCGACGCGCCGGCGATCGACCCGGCGATGTTGAGCCCGCTGCTGCTGATGGCTCTGGGGTTTCAGCTGTATTTCGTGGTGGTGCTGATCATCCGCATGCGCGCGATCCTGACCGCCCGGCGTATCCGCGCCCTGCACATGGTCGAGCCCGGAGAGTAGTCCGGCGAGGGGACCGGTGGCTTGTACCAACCCGCGCTGACCAGAACTCTCGTCCCATTTGGCCTCCTCAAGCTTGCCGTCGCCCTGGCGAAGGCCAGGGCTTTTGGCGAGGAAGCTTAACATTCTGAAATATATGATTGATTCCACCGGTCCTGGTCTCGTGACGGTGGCGGCAAGAGCCCTGGCCTTCGCCAGGGCGACGGTCAACAGGCGTCATGACGTGAGTCTTCAGTATCGCAACTCGGTATTACTCCGCCGTGAGGGGCGCGTTCAGGCGCGAGCCGGGCACGATGATCCCGCCGCGATCGCCAATGGTGACCTGGCCATAGCGTTCGGCGTAGACCTCGGGCAGCGGGCGGGCGCCAGGCACCGCGAGCCAGAGCCGCAGGAGATGCCGCTTCTTCTCCTCGTCGTCCCAATCCTCATAGGCGGTGCGGTCGTGCAGGATCGTGTGATTGTGCACCAGCTGCATATCGCCGGGCTGGAAATCCATGTTCAGATTGATTGCCGGATCGTTGGCCAGGGAATCGAACAGATCCAGGGCCTCGCGCTGATCGGCCGTGAGGTCCGGTACGTCCTCGAAGCGCCTGGCGGACTCTATATAGCGGCGCGCGTAGATCGCGGAGAGATAGCCCGCGTGGTGGTTGTAGACCGGGATCTCGAAATACGGCTTCTTGCCCTCGGGCACCTCGCCCCGACGGTCGGTCGCGAAGGGCTCGAACAACAGGCGCAGCAGGTCGGGACGACGCTTGTGCATCTCGTTGTAGATCGTCATTGAACTGACCAGAGCAGACGCGCCGCCCGAGCGCGCCGTCTTCAGGCAGAGCAACGCGACGATATCGCAGGAATCCGTGTGGAAGGTTTGTCTCTCGCGGGTCTGATAGATCCGCGCGTTCTGGTCATTTACCGCGTCGCGTCCTAGATCGCGCACATGGCCCAGTACGTGACCCTTGGCGTTCTGCGAGCGGGCATTGCCGAAATGCGTGCCGAGCCCATAATAGACCGTCGCCGACTCGCGGATCGACCAGCGATCAACCGGCAGGCCGCGGATCAGCGCGAAACCGCGCCCCTGCATGACTTCGTCTTGGATCGCCGCGAGTTTCGGTGCCAGGGTGGGCAGCGGGAAATCCGCTTGGGATATCCGCGCGATATCCTTTTCCGCCGCCACCAGGGGCTTCATCGTCGCCTCGATCTCGTCGAGATCGGCGTCGGTCATTTGGTGGATCCAGGCGTCGCTGGCGCTCATCTCCGGGCCATACCAGACCTGCGGGCCCTGGATCGGATCCGGAAGGTCAAGGGCTTCGCTCGCGTGATCGTGGGCGACGTTGAGAGACATGGCGAAATTCCCGATATCCGGCGCTGCGTTGATGACGCCCCGCATTCAATAGATTTACGCGGACATGATCAAGCCGGGGCTTCAGTCGGGGATGCCGATACCGAGCAGTGTCTCGCGCCACTCCGCGCGGCCCGGGCGTCCGCGCCGGATCTGGCGTTCCGACCAGGCGGAAAAACCAAAACCGTCATGTAGCGCGAGGAAAGCTTCGGCCTCGGCCATGGCTTCGCCCTCGCGGCCCATCTTGGCCAATAGATACATTCGCATCAACCGCGGGTCCTCCGCCGCCGGGCGCTTTAATATCACCGTGTCCAGCGTCGTGAAGGCCACCGCGGGGTTTCCGGCGGCGAACTCGAGTTCCGCCAAGGCCTGGGTCAGCGCCACCGGATGGCGCGGATGCACCCGGAGGGCACGCTTCATAACCGGCAAGGCTTCCTCGTAACGCTCGGCGCGGATCAGAACCTGGGCCAGTTCCCATTGGATGGAAAAGGTGTTCGGGCCGAGCCTGGCGGCCTCTTGCCACAGCGCGAGGGTCTCCTCGGTCTCGTTAGCCGCCGCCGCCGATAGCGCTGCCTTGCGGGCCGGGCCGTACGGGTCCCTTGGGTCGCGCTCGATCAGGGCATCGGCGAAACGCAGGCCCTCGCGGAGCAGCGCGTCGGTCGTCGGGAAGGTCGCGTCGGTCCACCCCCGGCGCGCCAGATGCAGATAACTCCAGGCGATCTCCCGCGCCGGGCCGCTCCATCCGGGGTCCGCGTCGTGCGCGCGTTTCAGTTTCGCCAGGCTGTCGGCCATGCTCTGGCGATCCTCGATCACCCGATAGGCGACGGCCTCGGCGAAATCGATCCAGGCGGCGGACACCCGCGGCCCGAGCGCGGTGAACGCGGCGATTTCATCGTCGTCGATGTCAACATCCAGGGCATCGAGAATCTCCGGCATGGCCTTGGCGAATAGTTCGAACGACCGCTCGGGCGCGAGGTCGAAATCCTCCACCCATTCGGTATCGCCGCTGAAGGCGTCGATAACCCGCAGGAATACTCGATATTTTTTGCCGGCATCGATCCGCGATAACGTGCCGGTGAGCAGATAGCGCACCCCCAGGGCCTCGGCGGTGGCCTTGATCCGGAACTGTCCGCCGCGAAAGCGCCCGCTGGTCTCGGGCGATATCACGAATAGCCCGGGCACGCGGGCGAGCCGCTCCCTGAGGTCGTCGCCAAGCCGTCCCGCGACCAGTATGTCTCGGTCGGCCGAGCTGACCGAGGCGATCGGAAGCACCACGGCGGAGGGCATATCCGGCAATGGCCAGGCGAGCGCCCCGCGATCCGCGACATCGGGCGGGAACTTGCGGAAATGGACCGTGTAGGTCCAAGCAATGCCGGCGGCGAGAAGCGCCAGGCCGATAGCGCTGAAAAGGGTTACCAACGGCCATTTCCGGCGCCAGCCGGTTTGTGTTTGCCTGGGATCGTCACTCGGCGGTGGGCTTTGCGGATCAGCCATCACGCATAACGGCGAAGGGCCGCGTCGGAGCGGCCCTTGTCCTTCAGTTTTCTCGGTATCTCGCGTCGCTTGGAGCGGATCACCAGGGGCCGCAGCCGCCGGACCGCCTTGGCGACCGGGTTGCGTTTGCCCTTCATGGCGTCACCTCGTCGCGTGGTCATTGTAGTGTTTTCGGAACCTAGTGAACCAGGCCGTGGGTTTCAATGGGTTTGCCGGCTCAGTCCACCAAGGCTTGATAGACCAATACCCGCAACTCCCGGCGGATCGGATAGCTCGAGGACGGGATTAACTGGGTCATCAGAACCACCGAGATTTCCTCGGCCCGGTCGATCCAGAACGCCGTGGACGCCATGCCGCCCCAGGTAAACTCCCCGGGACTGCCGAGAATCTGGGCCTTGGTGGTATCGAGCATCACCGCGCCGCCGAGCCCGAAACCGATCCCGTGCATCGGCATCTCGCTGAAGGTCGCCTGACCCATCGAGGCCATGTCGCCTGGCAAATGGTTCAGCATCATCAACTCAACGGTCTTGCGGCCCAGCACCCGCGCCTTGTCGAGGGCGCCGCCACCGCGCAGCATCTCCACGAAGCTAATGTAATCCAACATCGAGGACACGAGCCCGCCGCCGCCGGACATCATCGTCGCCGGCGCGCGGAAGCGGCTGTTCTCCGCGTTCTCGATCAGCTTGAGGGGATTTTCGTCGGTCTTTGTGTAGAGCGCGCAAAACCGGTCGAGCTTGTCGTCGGGCACGCCGAAAAACGTATCGCGCATCCCCAAGGGCTCGAAGATTCGCTCGCGCAGAACATCCTCGAAGGATTTTCCGGCGATGACCTCAACCAGACGCCCGAGAACATCCGTCGACACGCCGTAGTTCCAGCGGCTGCCGGGTTGGAAGCACAGCGGCACGTCGCCGAGGCGCTCGACCACCTCGGCCAGGGTCTCGTCGGGGCTGGAAAAATCCGCCTTGGCGCGGCGCATCGCCCGGCCGACCGGGCCCGGATCGAACAGTCCGTAGGTGAGGCCGGAAGTGTGGTTCATCAGCTGCCGGATGGTCATCGGGGCGTCCGGTTTCACCAGTTCCATGTCCTCGAACGGGCCGGAGACATAGACTTTCTGATTGGCCAGTTCCGGCAGGAAGGCGCCGACCGGCTCGTCGAGCATGAACCGGCCCTCCTCGTAAAGACTCATCGCCGCGACCGTGGTGATCAGCTTGGACATCGAATAGATTCGATAGAGACCGTCCGGGATCAGCGGCGTTCCGGCTTCGATGTCTCTTAGCCCGTAGTGGTCGGCATAGGCGATCTGGCCCTTGCGCATCACGGCGAGAGAGACAAAAGGCAGCTTGCCGTCATCGACATACCGCCGCAGCCAGGGGCCGAGCCGGGCGAGGCGATCGGGGCAAAACCCGACCTTGGCGGGCTGTGATATGGCGGAAAGATCGTCGAAGGGCATGATGATTGGTCCCGTTGCCGGATGGATGCCGTATGGGTTTAGCACGGCCCGTCGCCCGAGGTTATGGGAATGTTGCGATCCCGCTCCTTGATATTTTCGGTGACCTCGCTAGGGTTGCGCCATCAAGACGTGGTGGATCGACGTACTTGATGATATGGGAGGGCGCGGGTTCATCGCGACCCGCGGGATCTGTCACACGCCCCCCGCCGAGGGGCCGATCCGGGACTTCAAGATCAAAATGCCAGAGGCCACGCGGCGTGGCTTCGACACCGATGGAAGATGATGAAAAACAATTACAGAGACGACACTTTCAACGCCCGACTACAGAACGCGGCCAAGGCAAAGAAGGCGATTCAGGATAGAATCAAGAACCAACTCAAGCCCGGGGATCCGGAGTTCGAGAAACTAAGAGCCGAACGCAAGGCGATCGCCGAGGCGCGCGAGAAGCGCCAGGCCAAACGCAAGGCCGCGAGGGAAGCCGAGGCCGCGCGTAAGGCCGCCGAAAAGGCCGCGCGCGAGGAAGCCGAGAGAATAGCCGCCGAGGAAGCGGAAGCCGCCGCGATCGCGCTCGAGGCGGAACGCAAGGCCGCCCGCGATGCCCGCTACGCCGCCCGCAAGGCGCGGCGTCGTTGACCGACGCCGCCGACGCGGAAGATCCTTCCGCGCTTTCCATTGAAGATTGCCGAGCCTGTGGGGCGTGTTGTGCCTATTCGGCGGAGTGGCCGCGGTTCAGTTTGGAAACCGAGGCGGCGCTGTCGCGCATTCCCGAGGTTTATGCCGATCACGACGCCGGGCGCATGCGCTGTATCGGTGATCGTTGCGCCGCCTTGCAAGGGAAGATCGGCGCGGTCACGACTTGTGTGATCCATGAAGCGCGCCCGATTGTCTGTCGGGATTGCATGCCCGGCGACGAGGCCTGTTTGATCGCGCGTCGACACCACGGTCTTTCGACCGCGACCACGCGTTCGTGAAATCTATGAGGGCTTTGAGTTAGCGGCTGCTGGACGGCGCCGAGCCGAGTGGCGTGCCATTGCGCCAGGTGCTTGAACTCTTGCACCGCGAGCAGATCCGTTCGCCCGACCATTGGCTCTGGAAGGTATCGCTGCATCGCAGGCATTGACGCATCTTAGGCACATCCGACGATGGTTGCTCGATCGTCGTATCGGTTGCGGGTGACGTGGTCATGCCTCTTCCTTCGCGTGGGCCCATCGGGAGATGACGACTTGCGCGACCGAGAAGCCCAGACGCGCCGCCGCTCATCAACGGAAACTCCGCGACGGATTTGACGCCATCCCGGAGTGACTCAAGATTATCTAATCGATTGCGATGATTACCTCGAACCAAGCCGAGGTTTTTAGCAGAGAAATTCCCATGAATCAATACAATTCGAAATTTCAGGTAATTATAAGAATTTTTGCAAACAAAGTTCTTATAATTAATTGCGAATTTCGAGGGGTTTTCAATTTTTGATGTGAAATATTGCGTCGGCGGAAATTCACGTGCTTCTGTCGCGATACAGTAGGCGATTTATATCACCAAAGGCGGCTTGAAACATTTTGTACTGTTTCAGAAACTCGTCTTCATCCAGATAGAGCCCCAGTTTAGCGTTCATTTCGGCGTGAATTTGATCCAGGGTGGTTTGACCGTCGACGCGGGCCGCGATCTCCGGGGCGATCATGGGCAGGCGCGCGCGATAGGGCTGTCCGGGCGCGAGATCGGCCTTCAACTCACCGCCGGCGCCGATGCCCTTGGCGACGGCGCCGGGATCCATGTCGCGAAAACTCGGCACGGCGGCGCGCCAATCGTCGTCAAGCCGCGCGGTCGGATCATCCACGCGGTCTCCCGCCACCACATAGGCTATATGCTTGGTCAGGGCCCCCGACATCCGCTCCGCCAAGGCCCAAGCCTCGCGCTCTGGAAGTCGGGCGGCGCGCGCGATGAGTTCTGGGTCGCGTATATAGTGGCGTGGGTCGTATTGCGCCGGCGCGATCATGGCGGTGACGCGTCCGCCGCCGGCGGCGATGAAATCCAGAAACTCGTCGATGGTGTAGGCTCTGTCCCTGGGATGCAGCAGCAGATCATAGAGACCCGCCGGACCGCCTTGGAAATGATCCCCGACAAAGGGGTTGCGTCGAAGCCAATGAGATTGCGGTAGCCCCTCCAACAAGCGCTGGACCATGTCGAGCCGCGCCGGGTCGTCCAGCCCATCGCCGAGCACCCGCATCGCGTCCTGGACGTCATAGACGCCCCGGCGGCCAAGCGCGCCGTAGACCATCAAACCCATGCCGCCGCCGGGGGCCAGCACGCTGAACAGCGCTTTCAGGCCGAGAACCGGATCCGCCAGATGATGGAGCACGCCGCAGCAATCGATATAGTCGTGGGGACCGGGACATAGATCCGCCACCGCCTCGATCTCTCCGGTCACAAAACGGATGTTCGTCAGGCCGCGAGCCGCCGCCCGCGCCTCGGCGATACCGCGCGACGCGGTGGACAGATCCAGATAGGTGACCTCGGCGTCGGCGGCGCCGGCATCGGCCAATTGCTGTGCCAGCATGATCGTCGCGTCGCCGGTTCCTCCGCCCGCGATTAGCGCGCGGAACGGCTTCGTCAGGTCCAATCGACCTCGATTGAGGTAATGCGAAATCTCCAGCAGATGGCTGGGAGAGCCGGTGATCAGGCGCTTGGCCTCGTCCGCCGGGTCGCGCGCGGGATAGGGATAGCTCTCGTATTGGGCGTGAACCGCCGCCGACCGGTCCTGGGTGGTCATCCCCTAGAACGCGATCGCCGAGGTGGCGCGAACCTCGCCGACCAGGGTTCCGGCCCAGTTTCTGACGTCCCGCACGACAGCCTTGTTGACGCGTTCCGCCGCGGCCTCGTCCAGCACGCCCAAATGCCTGAGGATCGCGAGCATCGCGGCGGAGGAGCCGCGACCGGATCCGTCATCGACCTTAAGGCACACACCCAGGCCCAGTTCCGGAAGCGCCGCGGTATAGACACCCTCGGCGCCGCCCTTGAGCAGGCCCCGAGTGCCGGTCTCGGCCAGGGTCAGGCTGTTGAAGGTCCCGGTGCCGGAGATCAGGTTCGGGTGGGCGGCGCAGGCCTTGACGATTCTTCTCGCCGCCGCGGCACGTGTTTCCGACAAGCCCGACGGGTCGGCGAGCTTGGCCATGGCATGGGCGATCACCTTGAGCGGCGCGCCGAAAACCGGAATGCCGCAGCCGTCGACGCCGCGCGCCGTGGCGGACAGATCAACCTCGCCCATTTCCTCCATCAAGGTGATCAGGCGGCGTTGAACCGGATGGTCGGGACTTGTGTAGCCCTTGACCGGCTCGCCCATGTGGACCGCCGTTGTCAGCATGCCCGAATGCTTGCCCGAGCAGTTGTTGTGGGCGCGGCTCGGCGCGATCCCGGCGCTGATCAACGCATGGGCGCTGGCCTCGTGGCCCGGCATCTGGGGACCGCATTCGAAGTCGTCGACCCCGAGACCGAGACGCGCGATCCAGGGCAGCACCCGGTCGACATGGATCGGCTCGGCCCGGTGCGAGGCGCAGCACAAGGTGATCTCGTCCTCGCCGAGCTCGTAGGCATCGGCCGCGCCGGTCTCGATCACGGCGAGCGCTTGCAGGGGCTTGATCGCCGAGCGGGCGTAGATCGGTCGGTCGATCGCCCCCCAGCCGTGGACGAGCCGGCCCTTGGCGTCGGAAATCGCGACGATGGCGCGATGCACGCTTTCGACCATGCCGCCCCGGGTCACCTCGACCGCGATCGGCGCCGGATCGGTCTCGTCCAGATAGACGCGCTCGACCTCGCTCGAGGTGGCGCCGACAGGTGTCTCGATTGTCATCGAGATTTCTCCATGTTGAATCGGTGCTGAACCTTGCCTTCGAGTACCGCTTCGTGCAACACCCGCGATCATGCGCGGATATTTTGGAATCGGCGTGGAAGGGATCAGCAAGCCGATGAACCTCGGCGCGGTGACCCGAACCGCCCATGCATTCGGAGCCAGCTTCGTCTTCACCGTCGCCCCGGCGGCGCCGATGCGCGAGATCAATCTGGCGGATACCTCCAGTTCGGCGGCGAACATGCCGTTCTACAAGTTCGATACCGCCGAGGATTTACTGTTGCCCAAGGGCTGCGCGCTGATCGGGGTGGAGATCACCGAGGACGCCATCGAGCTGCCGAGTTTTCATCATCCCCGTTGCGCGGCTTATGTGCTTGGGCCGGAACGCGGGATTCTTTCCGAGGGGATGCTGGCGCGCTGCGACTACACCGTGAAGATCCCGATGAAGTTCTCGATCAATGTCGGTCTCGCCGGCGCGCTGGTGATGTATGACCGGCTGATAACCGTCGGGCGCTTCGCGCCGCGCCCGCACCGTCCGGGCGGCCCAACCGAACCGAAGCCCGTGCCCGCCTTCGGCGCGCCGGCTTGGGTGAAGAAAAAGCGGCGGCGGGAAAGCCAAAACGCCGATGACTGATTTTCAGGCGATCTTTCAGGATGATGCCGGGCCGGAGCGGATCGCCAAGCGCATGGCGCGCGCGGGTCTGTGCTCGCGCCGCGACGCCGAACGCTGGATCGCCGCCGGACGGGTCGCGGTGGACGGCAAGGTTCTGGAGAGCCCGGCGGTCACGGTGGACGCGAGAAGCAAGATCCACGTCGACGGCAAGCCGCTCCCGGAAATCGAGGTTCCCAGGCTTTGGCGCTACCACAAGCCACGCGGCCATATCACCAGCACCCGTGACATGCGGGGGCGCACGACGGTGTTCGAGGACTTCCCCGAGGACATGCCGCGGGTGGTCACGGTGGGCCGCCTTGATGTTGAGTCCGAAGGCCTGTTGCTGCTGACCAACGACGGTGAGTTGGCGCGGCTTCTCGAACTTCCCTCCACCGCCTGGGTGCGGCGCTATCGGGTCAGGGTGCATGGCCGGCCCCAACCCGAGGCGCTGGAGAAGCTCAAGCGCGGGGTGGTGATCGACGGCGTCAAATACGGGCCGATCGAGGCCCAGCTGGACCATCAGGGGCCGAGCAACGCCTGGGTCACGGTGGGATTGCGCGAGGGTAAGAACCGCGAGGTTCGCCGACTCATGGAGCATATTCAGCTTACGGTGAACCGGTTGATCCGGATTTCCTTCGGGCCGTTCCAACTCGGCAATCTCGAGGCAGGCCAGGTGGAAGAGGTCAAACAGCGATCGCTGAAGGATCAACTCGGGCTAAAACGCACCGCCGCGCAATCCCAGGGTACCGCCAAGGCCAAGCCGAAGCCGAAACCGCACGCCAAGCCCAAGGGGCAAGGCTTTGCCTCCAAGCGCGACCAGGCGCGGGACGCCAAGACCGAGGCGCGTGAGAAGGCGCGGGCGGGGCGCCGGGGCAACGCCAACAAAACCACCAGTAGGACCGGGACCGGACATGCGGATCATCGCCGGAAACCGCCGGGGCGCTAAACTCACCGCGCCGACGGGGCTCGACGCGCGCCCGACCGCCGACAGGGTGCGCGAATCCCTTTTCAATATCCTTGATGGGGGGCGGTTCGGTATCCCTTATCGCGGCAAGCTCGTGGTCGACGCCTTCGCCGGGACCGGCGGGCTCGGGCTGGAGGCCTTGTCGCGCGGGGCCCGCCACGCGGTCTTCCTTGAACAGGCGATCCCCTC